>Ga0099364_10004047_pt1 | contig 22319 bp, 26 predicted proteins | sample TergutTh196P3_FD_73070 | JGI IMG/M metagenome (GOLD analysis project Ga0099364, IMG submission 73070) | Microcerotermes parvus P3 segment gut microbial communities from Pointe-Noire, Republic of the Congo - Th196 P3 | ecosystem: Host-associated > Arthropoda: Insects > Digestive system > Gut ...
TTTTCGCCCTAGCCCTTGTCGAGTACATATTGATCTCTCACAATTTCAATAAAATTGACAGGGCAGGGCTTTTTCCGGGAGGGATTTGAGAGGGATGGAACTATCCGACAGGCAATTAGAAGAAATAAGAAAAGCAGCTCGAAAAATAGATTATGGCAGCGTAACAATAAATATTTCTGCTACATCAAATAAGCTGGATTTAAGCATTAATAAGCGTATCAGGTTTGAAGAGGATAAGCTCCAAGAGTCACGGCTTCAAGGTGAGCAGTAAGCCTTAGGGTAAGCAATAAAAAAGCAAGCATCCGGGGCTTCATTAAATGTCCGATATAATTTTCTCGATATCCTTACGATCTCTTTCAGTCAAATAGATATGTGCATCTTCAAGAAGCCCGGCAGATCCTCCCTGATATTCCTTTTCTTCCTCAAAATGCTCGTTTAATATTTCGTTCAAGAACTCAATATCAAGAAAGTATTTATCAGATTTTATTTTTACTCGCTGTCTTGCCTCATCATTTAAATCATTAACAGCCCAGAATAAAAGCGGAGAAATTGCATAGAGGCCTGTTTCACTTAAGCTGTCAATATATTTATGCAGAACCTTGCGGAGATTATATATTTCCCTGTCCATTTCTTCTAAAGATTGCGCCTTGCGCCTTTCTCTGTGAAGGGCTTGCCTTTCTGCATTGCTTAAAGCCATTTTACCTCGTTATCTTGCTTGTTATTCCGATCCAGTTAAAGAAAAATTTGGTAACTAACGAAAAGCCGGGCATCGAAGCAACCCTTAGCCTAACCTCTGCGGAAGTACCTACCTTTTTTTCTCATGCTTCTTTAGTTCTAAAAACAACAGGAATGACTACACCTTGCGCTCTTTCACAAAGAATATCCGTACACTGTACCAATATCAAGATTTAGTCTTATATCAAGATCAAGGCTCTTAAGAAAAAATAGTGTTCCATGATGCCATAAATCAGGGTTGTAAAGAGATGCTATTGCAGTAGCATGATCTATTAAAAAACTATCAAACTTTTTAAGCTCTTTCTTAATTTTTTTATATAAGCAGAATGTAAGTATTTCCCGAAAATTATTTGGCATTACATTTATACGAAGGTGAACCATTTCATGCAATATTGTATCTCTGTTTTTTAAAGCTTCAGGATGAATGGTAATATCCCAGCCGTTACAATTCCCTGCAGCATCTTCCATTTCCTTTATGTGAAAACGACAATCTTTAATTACAATCGGTGTTAATTCATAAAGCTTGTTCCCATCTAGAACTTGTTGCGGACAATCTTTAATCCGCACAAAGTCATAAACATCGCCTGTGATAGAGCCAAGTTCAAAGTTAAAATCATCAAAATAAAGCTTGTCATACTCTATGGCTTTGTTTTTCAAGGCTTTTTCTTGCTTTGTTGCCATTGCTTCCCATTCCTTCAAGCCTTTAAAATCACGGCTTACTCTGCCATTAGGTTTTTTTCTCATGTGATTAACAACTCCTTTAATAAAATGAAATAAAACCATGCCCCGGATTTTCTGCATACAGTAAAGCTGTTTGAGCAAAGAAGTCAGCTACTGTCACATTCGTGCTATGCCTCTTGGAAGTTTCCCAAAATAAAACATATCACTTAGAGGAAAGTCAGGATCATCTATCGGCTCTCTCTGTGTGCCGTCTATGTTAAATTTAACAAGTAATTCGATTAAAACAGGAGGATAGATAGTAAATCCACAGTCTGTAAATTCTAAGCCTTCTTTGAATTGGTACTCTATAGCCTCGATGATTCTGCGCCGCAATAAAGCTCGTAATTTAAAACTATTTTGCAATTTCTCACTGTCTCGTAATTTCTCACTGTCAGTAAGTCCATCTAGAAAATTGTCTTTTCCTGTAGTGTCCATTTAATAACTCCTTTAATAAAATGAAATAAAACTACACACACAATCAATCCTATATTAGTGTGTGTCTTTGTTTTTTCTTTTGCGTACACATAATAATAAGAATTCTCTTTCTCCTTCTCCTTCTCTTTCTCTTTCTCTTAGCTATTGTTTTAAATAATAGTACCCTATTGAATGAAAACAATAGTATCTATTGAATGAAAACAATAGTATCTATTGTTTTAAAAATCTTTAAACCTACAAAGAAACTGATCGCTTTCATCTAGATGACTACACCACCGCATAGCATCCTCTCCACCTAAAAACTTATCTGGAAGTATCCCTGTAATAAATTGACAAGGATCGGGTGAAATATATCTAGATTCATAATATCCATTTCTAACGGCATAACAGACATTTCTCAAAATCTTGTATAATTCTTTCTCTGTATAAGGGCAGGTATCCCAGAATCGTTTCCAGAGTGTCTCATCCTTAATCCTAGGATACTTAGAAAACGGCGAGCCCATGCCTTCCCAACAATTCATAAATATTTCTTCTTTACGGGAAATAATGCGATCATCGTTTAATCCTTTTTTTTTAAGGCATTTTGATTGCCCTTCGGAGGCCCGCTGTTTCCTCTTGCTTTTTTCCCACCTATTGAACCTTCAATTTTTCTTTTATTTGAAGCATCTATATATGGCAAAGATAAATCAAACATTGCTCTCTCTATGCCATTAAATTCAGTTTTAATACTGTAATAAGCATAATTACTCAAAGCACGGACAATCTTTCCATATTGCTCATCAGATAACCCGCATTTTTCAGCTGTTTCATGCCACTGCTTGAAAAGAGTCAAAGTTACAATTTCATGTTCTTCACTGTCTGCTATATAGCCTTCGGAAGGGTTTATATTTTCATTCATTGGCCTCTCCCAGCTCTATTAGTTCTTTAATTAGCTTGTCTAATTCGGCATCCTTTTCTTTTATTTGCCTGTCTAATTCAGCAATTTTATTGATATATATATAATTCGTTATAAGCAATGCTTTTTGTAAGTCATATGTTTCTTTGTCATGTGTATTTCGCATTGCTTTTAATAATGCACAATGCAGATAAATAGGGTTTCGTAATAAAATATCAATTTTGTCCATGCTTTATCTCCCGGTTATCATAATGGATTTGGTTTTCTCAATTCTGAATGCAGGAAGGGTATCTCTGAATGATATAATCAAGGAAACACTTCCAAAACTAATGCCCTGCATTTCATTTTTCAGTTCATTTATTACTGAAAGAGGGATATTGTTGATATGAGTTTTATGTGATACGTTGGGACTGTCATTGTTGCCCCGGACGGATTCAGTCTGCCGGGGTTTTTTCATTTTCTACCCTCATAATCTGCAGCCTGCCTGTTTCTGAAAACATAAGCCTCAAGATCACTCGGCTTGAAATAAATCCTCCTGCCACCCGGCCTGTAAAACGGGATTTTTTTGTTGCCAATTAATTTGTAAATATAAGATTTCTTTAATTTCAGAAATTGTGCCGCTTCATCTACAGTTAACACTACTTTTTCCATTCTTATCTTCTCCTTTAGCATATAAATCAAGCTTTATATGGCATTAATTGAAGTATACTTGATAATGTTTTAAGTGCGAGAAGACAAATTTAACAATTTTTTTTATTAATATTTTGAATTATGTGAATTATGTGCATATGTGTGAATAATTTCTATACAGTCATTTTTTACATTCATTTTTGTCTACCGGTTAATAATTTTCTTAATTTTATCTATGGCTGTTTTTTTATTATCAACACATTCACCTTCAGCTTCATCTATGAACTTCTTTATATTATTAAAAAGTAAGGAAGTCTTGCGACATTGAATAAGGAATGTTTTCAGTTCTTTGAAGTTTTTTGATGGTATTTTATTATGATATTTATTTGCAAGTTTGCTTAAATTCCTTTTGTTTTTTCCAAAGACTTTTGCAATCGGTTCCCAAAAGCCTCCGGGAATGCGTTCATTGCATAACTTAATCGATTTGAAATATTGCGCCAAGCTTGCATCTTCCTCTGTCCATTCGTAATTATTATATGCAATGCGTTTTATTGTGCCTCTTTCCAAAAGAAAACTAAAATCTTCACGGAATTCAGGATAGAATTCAAAGCAGCGTGTTATATCTTCTTGTTTGTTCATCCCTTCTCTTCCTAATATTAAATTCTGCAGATTTGCTTCAAACAGGCCTCAGCCTATATCCGGATACGTCTTAGACAATCCGATGCGTTCTAGGGCCCTTCTCGCACGTCTGAGAGGGTATTTATACAACATCCCTGAACTTCAAAATATTGCCGAAAACCTCTGCGCCCACTCTTCCGACTTCCTCAAGATTCTCTGCGATTATGTGATCAGCATACGCATCATAAACTGCCCTGCTTTTATGGCCTGTGACTCGGCTCACCTGATCAGCTGTCATGCGATCAGCCATCCGTGCTGCGTAATAATGCCGCCAAGAATGAAAAACAATTCCACGCTCCTTCGCATCAATCCCTATTCCTGCAAGGGCATCTTGTAAGCCGTCAAGTAAAACGCTGCTGTCTATCGGCTTATCTGTAAGGCTGCCATAGAAAATAAATCCTTCAGGCCCGTATGGATTGTCCCGGGCAAGCTCCAGCAGTTTGCCCCGGACTTCAGGCAGCAATGGAACTCTCCTAGCCTCTCCGTTCTTAGGAGATTTAAGGCCGTCATAGGCGGAATAGGAATGGCGAACATTCAAGGCTCGTTCTCCTATGTCCTCTTGTTTCAAAGCAAGGACTTCGCCTGTTCTCATGCCTGTAGTACAAGCTAAAAGAGAAGCAGCATAAGCCCTCTTGTCTTTCCACTTAGATGCAAATAATGCCTGTGCTTCCAGCGGAGTTAATACTCCACGCTTCTTTGACTCTCCCGAAAAGTTTACAAGGCCGATTGTCGGATCAGCTGCTATAAGGCCCTCCCTGAAAGCCCATGAAAGGCAAGTAGTACCTACAGTCATAATTTTATTGATTGACGCAGGTGCAAGGCCGTTGTCGGCAAGAGACAATGAAAACTCCTTTAAATCCTGCCTTGTTATGCTGTTAAGGCTTTTGTTTATAAAAGCAGGCTCCCAGTAACGGCGGAAGCGGCTCATGCTTTCATAGCAATGCCGTTTCCCTATGCTGTGCCCATGCGCCAGCTTCTCACGGATATAAGGTGAAGCTTCATAGTCCCAGAATTCTTCAAGGAATCGGACAAAAGAAACTGTACCCTTACCTGACTTCACTGCAGCGATATCAATGAGCCCTCTGTCCTTTAATTCACGGACAATCCTCAAGGCATCATCCGCATCAAGATCAGTTTTTCGCATGGCACGGAGAATACTCTCAATCCCTGCAGCCGCTTCCAGAGTCCGGGGCTTCCGTATCCTGCCCGTTGGTATACCCGATTTAAGCCATTCTGCAATTTTCAGCAGAGCTTCATCACGGCTTTTCGTACCGGTTGATTTCGCAGTGAGCTTAAGCCCTGTCTCCGGGTTTACAAGCTCCGCATAAAAAATGCCGTTGTTTCTCTTATGCAAATAATACCTGCGCATTATCTCCTCCTCTCTTGAAAGAGCTTTTCTACATTTTTTCTCATTGAAAAAATGCTTTCTCACTCTTTTTCTCATTGGACTTAGAGTTAAAACGCCGGTTCTTCCGGTAGCCTTAGCTATTTCCTTATTCCATAAAGATTTAAAATTGAGCCGCGCTGGATTCGAACCACCGACCCACGCCTTAAAAGGGCGTTGCTCTACCTACTGAGCTAGCGGCCCGACACAATATATTGTATAGAAGCATAATTAGTTTAAGCACGTCAAGTGCTTAGCTACTGCGTCAATATGCCCTTTCCCCGGGTGAAGTATTTTGCATCTGATAAGGCTCCCCGGTTTTGGAGCCTCCCCTGCTTCAGTTTTTATTAGCAGTTTAAGGTAATTCTCAGAAATTCCCTGCACAGAGCCCCCCGGTAAAGCACTCTGTCGTGATTCTTCGACTATAACCTCGACTTCCTTCCCCCGGAAGCGCGCAATATACTCAGAACGGCCCTTCCGGGCGAGCTCTGTTAATATTCCGACACGATCACCTGCCTCCCTCTCGCTCACCTTTTTAGGAAGAGCTGCGGCTGCAGTCCCCGGACGGGGCGAAAAGGGAAATGCATGTATCCATGAAAAGCCGATTTCCTCACATAATTTAAAGGTTTCAAGGAAATCCTCTTCGGTTTCACCCGGAAATCCCGTAATAATATCACAGGCAAGGAAGGGGGCATCCCTAAGATTGCGCAGTCTTGCTGCAGCTTTCCTAATATCAAACGGGTCCCTACCCATTTCCTTTAGGATTTTCCGGCTTCCTGACTGCACGGAAAGGTGAAAATGAGGTCTAATTCGATTATTAGTGATAACTTCATAAAAATCTTCTGTCAGAGCTTCCGGTTCTATGGAAGAAAGCCTTAACCTGATCGACTCGGTACCTTCAAGTAGGGCATTAAGAAGACCCGGGAGCCCTCCATATTTTGGATCATTATATTGAGAAATATTCACCCCTGTAAGGACAGCTTCAGCGTAGCCGCGCTTTTCAAGAGCTATTAACTCACTCAAAGCTTCCTCTGTACCAAGGCTCCGACTCTTCCCCCTTGCAAGACTCACACGGCAATAACTGCAATTATTATCGCAGCCATCCTGGATTTTTAAGAAAGCTCTTACATGGGAAGAGAAATTAATCGGTTTAAAGCGGAAGCTTCCGTCGATTTTGCCTTCACTAAGGACTTCACTTTCAGACCCCCTATCAGCCCAACGAGTTAAAAGAGCCGAAAGAAATGAGCCCTGCTCACTTCCGTCTCTAACCACAGCTTCGGCTATAATATCCGGCAAATCCAGAAGGCTATCCTTATCATCGCCCGAGACTAGAAAAACCCTTCCCTCTCCCTCTTTTTTAATTGAAGCAAGTGCCGGTTTTTCCATTTGAACATAGCATCCTGTTATAATTAAAAAGGAATCAGGGAAATCCCTTAACACCTTTCGGATTATACGTCTTGCCTTTTGCTCCGCCATTGATGTAACAGTACAGGTATTGAGTATCCTTATCGTCGAATTATCACTATTCCAGAAAGTTTGAGTTAAGCCTTTTCGGGAAAAGGAATCTGCAATTGCTTCGGTTTCCAGTTGATTTAACTTACAGCCAAGGGTATGAACAGAAAAAAACATCGATATAGATTGGCTAAAGGCGGGCGAGCACAGACCTGACCCGCTCAAGGCCCATTTGTGCATCTGTGAGCCGGGGGTTTAAGGTAAGGGCCCTCTCGTAGGCTGCGACAGCCTCCTGCAAATCGCCTGCATTCTCCCTTGCATAGGCAAGGCGCGACCACCAGGTTGCATTACCCGGTATCCAATGAACTGCCGTTGTAAGGGCTATGTCTGCATGCCGAAAGCGGCCGAGGCGAATATTAATTTCCCCGATATAATAGTAGGCAATATCTACCCGCACTCCCTCAGGCGCAAGGTAAATATATTCCTGAAAAAACTGGAGAGCTTCATTATTTTGCCCAAGAAAATAAGAAATTTCTCCCAGGGTAAGGGTAATTCTAAGGTCATAACGACTTATTCTTCTGCCCGACAGGGCATAATCCATAGCCTCCGAATATCTACCAAGCCTCATCAAACTCCAAGTTATTACGACATGAGACTCGAGGTTATTCGGATTTGCCGCAATTTCATCCCTGCAAATTTCTATTGAACGAAGATAGTTTCCATTCCTGAACTCTTGAAGGGCATCGGGGGTAGTTTGAGCAAGCAAGGGCAGAGTACAGAGAAAAAAAATGATAATTCGCAGGTTTGAAGAACCTCTCATTTTCCCGGGGCCTTCTCTGTCATGGTACAGCGGCCGTTAAAGGTGCATCCGGTCTCCATGAAAATTTCAGGCGCCTTAACATTCCCTACAAGCTTTCCTGTAATTGTTACTTCAACCTTATCCGTAGCAATTACATCACCCTTTACAGAGCCCCGGATTATAACCCTCGGCGCATTAATATTCGCCTCCACCACAGCCTGTTCATCCACAACAAGAAGCCCGCCTGCAACTATATTCCCCGAAAACCTTCCCCTTATAAGAAAAGGTTTTTCAAAGTTTAGAGTGCCCGTAAAGTCTATGTCCTCGGATAGAATGGTGTCAAAGTCCTCATCTTCCATCATATCACTATGTAAATCTGCCATATCTTTAAATTAGCTCTTACAGAAAAGAAAATCAAGTAGACGGTCTAATGCTTTTTTCTTTCCTGAGCTTCAACAGAGCCTTTGCCTGCTGTGCTAATTTATCGTGATTCTCCTCCTTAAAAGAGTAGCATCATGTAAGCGATTTGAAGTTGGACTTCGCGGAGTCAAGGAATGATTGTAGTAAATATAGAACTCTTTTCCTGTAAGCCTTGGATCATCACCAAGGCCAATAATGGATGTGTGAAACAGATCCGGCCTTTCATCAGATATGCGTACTCGCCTGCTCCATGTTATTCCATCTACTGATGTACTAAGATACATATTAGTAGTAGTATTACTATCGTATTGAACAGATAACATAATAAACTGATTTATGTATGTATTATATGATACATCAATCATTCCATTATTCAGATTGTTTCCTAAAGGTGTAGACCTCCCACCCAAACCATTTTCAGTAAAGCTGCCATTATAGTATTTGTGAAAAACCGGAGCTGTATTATTTTTTACTGCAGTGGCAATATCAGCTATGCTTGCTCTGGCAACAGAAATAAACCTAGTCATATAATCATGCGGGCTGTTAAAGTCACAAAAGTACATATACATATAGCCATCATAAACAGCAAATGCGGGACTCATCATTTCTACCGGCAGCAGCGTAACAGTGCGGACTTCGTCAAATGACACATGGGTGGTTAAAATCAAACCTAAATCTCGAAAATTAACAAAATCACCACGTCTGTTTTTTGTAGTGGACACGGCAACCCCGAGCATTGAGTTAAATTCCCGCCAGTTACCTGCGTGGTATGTTTCGCCGCGATAGAATAGAAGCAGTGTATCTTCATCAAGCCTGTAAACAGGCCCGCCTGACATATAATCCAAATTTCTGGTTCTAGGGCTTAAAATGCGAAAATTACGATTGTTTCTTTGACCAAGATTGTCCAATGTTCCTACTGACATATTACTGATAGGACCATCTGATATATAAAAAGTATAGGTTCCATCGCCTTTATTAACAGCACCTATTATACTGTCAGGCCACCAGCGAAGGTTTCTTCTGAGCCTTTCTGCTGCTGTAATAATTACTTCACTTGAACTAATAGAAAACTCTGTTTGCCCTACAGTAAAAACCCTGTCAGGAGCAGTATCAGTTGGAGTAGGAACAGGCGCAGTGCTACAGCCAAATACAACAAAGAGCAAGATAGACAAAGAAAACAGGGTTATTTGCTTCATGATTGAACCTGAAATTTCTGATATTTGATCTGACATTGCCCTATACCTCCATAATTATACATAATGTGCCATGATCTATATTTAATCAAGTTAAATCTTTTCATGAAAAATATATTAAAAGGTGAAGATGAAATATATGCTATAATAGGATTTGATACTACTGCAAATCCAATAGAAGTATTCTATAATTACATAGACGATGAAGTGATTAAAATATTTCATGCAATGGCCTTACGTGATAAAGTGGCAGCTCAAATGAACACATAGGAGGAAACATGCCTGATATGACCGATGAAGAATATGATGCTCTTGATGAGCGTCTGACCAGAACAGTCCCAACTCTAGGTCCCAATGGGACAGGTTTCTTTTCACGAAAGGGCTTTCAGGTGGTAGGCCTTGATGAAGAAACTGCTAAAATCCTCAATGCGAAGGCAGTATCCTCAGGAAAAACACCTTCAGAAATTGTTTCTTCCATGCTTCGCAAGGAATTATCCACCGTAAATCAATAGGCTCCCCCACCGCCTTGTCCCTGCCCTTAAAATCCGGTAATCTTCCTCCATGACATCAGATGAACTGCGCGAAAAATACATCAACTTCTTCCTGAAAAGGGGCCACGAGAGGATTCAAGGTAAGTCTCTTTTGCCTGAAAACGATCCAACAGTGCTCTTTACTACGGCAGGAATGCATCCTCTGGTTCCTTATCTCCTTGGGGAGGATCATCCGGCAGGAAAGAACCTTGTAAATTACCAAAAATGCATAAGAACAGGAGATATAGAGCAGGTGGGGAACTATAGTCACCTCACCTTTTTTGAAATGCTCGGGAACTGGTCCCTTGGTGAATACTTTAAAAAAGAAGCAATTGAAATGAGCTACGAGTTCCTTACCTCCCCCGAATGGCTTGGAATCCCTGCCGAAAAGCTTGGAATCACAGTTTTCGCAGGAGATGAGGATGCTCCAAGAGATGATGAGTCTGCCGCCGTATGGAGGAGCCTTGGAATCCCCGAAGATCGCATAAACTATCTCCCGAAAGCAGACAATTGGTGGGGCCCTGCAGGAAGCACAGGCCCCTGCGGCCCTGACTCGGAGATGTTCTATGACACAGGCAGGGACTCTTGCGGAGAAGAATGCAGACCCGGCTGCTCCTGCGGCAAGTGGCTTGAAATCTGGAACGATGTCTTCATGCAGTACAATAAAAATTCTGAAGGCAAATACGAGAGCCTGGTCAGGAAATGTGTGGATACCGGCATGGGCATAGAAAGGACTGTAACGATCCTTAACGGGAAGAAGTCCGTTTATGAAACCGATGTTTTTATCGATATAGTTGCAGCAGTCGAGAAGGCAACCTCAAGCACCTATGGCAAAGATGACGAAATAGATAAATCTATTAGAATTATAAGTGATCATATAAGGGCAGCAACAATTGTTCTTGGAGATACTAGGGCTGTAACTCCGTCAAATGTCGGTGCAGGCTATGTTCTAAGGCGTCTTATACGGCGGGCGGTTCGTCACGGGAGGAAGCTCGCAGGAGAGGCCGTACCTTTTCCCCTGCTCTCCCCCATTGCAGAAGTTGCTGTTGAAAAGCTAAAAGGGCCATACCCTGAGATTATCGAGAATACTTCCCGAATAAGGGATGAACTGGATAAGGAAGAGAAGAAGTTCCTTGAAACCTTAACGAAGGGGGAACATGAGTTTGAGAAACTTCTCCCGAACCTCTTAAAAAATCCGCAGAAGATAATGAGCGGCCGCTTAGCCTTTAAACTCTACGACACCTACGGATTCCCAATAGAGCTCACAGAAGAACTTGCAGGTGAAAACGGCCTATCAATTAACCGTGAAGAGTTCGAAGAGGCCTTCAGGAAGCACCAAGAGCTTTCCCGTGCAGGCGGAGATCAGGTTTTCAAGGGAGGCCTTGCGGACAATAGCGAGATTGTCACAAAGTACCACACAGCGACCCATCTCCTGCACAAGGCCCTAAGGGTGGTCCTTGGGGACCATGTTGCACAGAAGGGCTCAAACATCACCGCGGAGAGGCTTCGCTTTGACTTCTCACACGGTGCACCCATGACAGGTGAAGAGATTAAAAGAGTGCAGGACCTTGTAAACGAGCAGATAGGCAAAAAACTTCCTGTAAGTATGGAAATAATGGAACTTGAAAAGGCATTAGCCGAAGGAGCAATAGCTTTTTTCGGAGAAAAGTACGAAGAGCGGGTTAAGGTTTACAGCATAGGGCAAAAGGGAGAAGAGTTTACGAAGGAGCTCTGCGGTGGACCCCATGTTGAAAATACCGGGAGCCTTGGAAAATTTTCAATCCAAAAAGAGCAGTCATCTTCGGCAGGAGTACGCCGAATTAGGGCTGTACTTGTTACATAGTATGCTATACTTTTGTTATATATTTATCGTAAGATAATATAAGGAATAATATATGAAGAAATTACTTATCTCTGCTCTGCTCCTGCTCCTAACGGGCATTACAGCTTTCGCCCAGGCAGACTTACAGCCTGTGGCAACCGTTCGCCTTACAAGAAGCGAACCGATAACCGTAAGGCAGTTAAGACAAGAGCTAGATTTACTTGTATGGCAAAATTTCAGAGCCCAGTTTGGCAGAAACCCGACAGCTGCAGAGGTCAGCAGGGAAGTGCAAAATATCGGGTTGGCTGACAGGCGCATGGTTTTGGATATGATGATAAACCAGAGACTTGTCCTGCAAGCCGCTGAAAGAGACCGGATAATATTCACAGACAACGAGCTGAACCAAAACATTAACATGCTTAGAGCACAAATGGCCCAGGACCTGGGCCGCCAACCAACCGAGGAGGAGTTTGCAACCGCCGTAAGAAATGAAACAGGCCAGGATTTGCCTGCCTTTAGGGAAAGCTTTAGGCGGCAGTCTATTTTTAACAGATACCTTATGACAGCAAAGGCAGACCTGTTTAATAATATCCAACAGCCATCCGATGCTGAAATTGTAAACTTCTATAATCTGTCAAGAGCGGATTTTATAAGACCCGAAACAGTGCGATATACGATGATTCAAGTTCCTTACGGACCTGATGCCGCTTCAAGAGCAAGGGCGAGAGAGATGGCGGACAGACTCAATAGGGAAATCGGAAATAACTCTACCCGCTTCGATGAAGCTGTTCTAAGGGGACAGGCACCAAATTCAGGCTATATGGCAGGGGACGCAGGTTATCTGCCAAGGAACCACATGGCCCAGCAGATGGCAGGGGTCGAGTTCATGAACACGGCATTTACCCTAAGGCAGGGAGAGGTATCAGGCCTTATAGAGGGTATCCCGGGTTTCCAGATCATTAAAGTTACCGAAACCTTACCTCAAGCAGCTTTGGGACTGGATGATATAATGGATCCGGGCTCAAGGACCACCGTAAGGCAATTTATTGCTCAATCCATGCTGCAGCAGAGACAGCAGGAAACATTAATGAGGGCCACCCAGGAGCTTTTTGCCGAGCTGCGAGAGGGGAATCCCTTTCAGATAATGGAGCAAAACCTTAACTTTTAAGAGTAATACATGGCATCACGCAGAAAAGGGAGGATTCTTGCATTTCAGGCCCTATACTCATGGGACGTAAACAAAAGCGAATCTGCGTCCATCCCCCAAGGTTTAATTGACTTCTCCTGGGCAAAGCAGCCAATTGATGAGCAGACCCTCACATTCTCCCGTCTGCTTTTAACAGGCACTATAGAGAATATCAATGCAGTAGATGATATGATAAAAAGGCATTTACAGAATTGGGAGATTGAAAGATTGAATAGAGTCGATCTTGCGATTATCAGAATGAGCACATATACACTCATGTTCCAGTCTGATATGCCCCCTTCCATAATAATCGACGAAGCTGTGGACATATCAAAGGAGTTTGGCACTGACGATTCTTACCGCTTTGTTAACGGAGTGCTCGACAGTATAAAGAAGACACTTTTACCGGGGGAAAGCACATGAAGATTAAAATGAGCCCCATAAGGATAGTCAGTGTGGTGGGCCTTTGCCTGCTTCTGGTACTAGTCTGGGGTCTTGTATTCTTTACAGTGATCTGGGACGGCCCGATTCGCAGGACCGAAGAGAACTTCTCACGAAGCCTAAGGGAATACGATCAATTCAACCCCGAAAGACATATTCTTGCAGGAGAGGACCCGAGAGAAATAATGCGGAGGCTCAACAATCTGCAACGACTGGTTTACTCTGCAGAAGAACAGCTCTCAGTAATAAAAAGGTATAGGACCCTTGCCGGCATAGACCGAAGTTTTATATCTGCGTATAGGGATGCAGCCAAAAGTGCAAGCGAAGCCTTTCCATACTCTGCACCCATAGCAGCAATAGCCGCAGACGCCCTGATTTTCGATGACTCTCCGATAACACCTGAGATTCGAACCGATTTACTAAACTATTCGTCTATAATTTCCCAGAATCAATTGGGTTTACTTCAATTGAGCATGCTGATTCTTGCAGGGAGCCTTGATGATCCTGCAGTTGCCGCAGACCTGCCTTCAATAGTGCAGATACTTTCCATGGATTTTCCCCTCCTGCCTCTAAACGCCCAAAGGGAGCTGCAAACCTATAACTTCCTCTTAAGAGCTTATAATTCTGATACAGGCGGAGCGATGGCAGCTCTTAATAATATTTTAACAGGTAATTTTGATGATAGAATCGCCCGCATGGGAGCAGAGTTCTTTTTTGATAACGGGAGTTATATGAGGGCTGCAGAGCTTTTCATTCACCTTGGAGGGGAAAGAGACCTTGCAAGAGCTGCAGATGCCTATGTCTATGCGGGGGAAATACAGGCTGCAAGGAATATCTGGCTTGCCCTTGGGAATTACTATAATCTTGCTTCAACCGCAGGGAGCCCTGAAGAAGAACTCCAATGGCTTGAGAGGGTCTTCTCCCAAAGGGTTCTTTCGCTCAGGTCGGGGGGAGGACAGGGAGTGGAAGACCGAATTGGACTTTACAGTATAATTCGATATACAAGACTCCTTGACCAAGAGCGAAGCATTGCCATTTTGCAAGAGTTCGAAGGTACTCCCCTTTTGGACCTGGAAATGCTGTACAGAAATATGGAAAATTGGCCTCCAACAAGAATAAACTCTGAAATCTGGATGCTAATAAACCGTCATACAGACAGCGAGGAACTATATGAATGGGCCGCATGGTACTTTGACTTCCAAAGACAGTATCAGGAGAATATCCTATTGCTAAGAAATGCTCAAAGGCTTGGAATGAGCGGCCAATGGTTAAATACCCACAGAGGCCTTGCCCTTATCAGGGAGGGCAGAACTGCCGAGGGAGAGAGGTTTTTCCTTGAAGGAGGAGGACTCTGGCACCATTATGCGAACCTTGGCCTGATGCAGGAGGGCCGCGGAAACATCTCTGCCGCACTTGAATACTACCGCCTCGCCTCTGCCCATGTAAGTCATAGGCAGCAACAAGCAAGACTGCAATTATATATCAGCCGCTGTTTTAATGCCCTGGGAAGGGAGGCAGAAGGCCGCCGTGCTATTGAGCAGGCATACGAGCTTGATCCGGATAATATAATTATACGGAGGGAGTTTACAAGGCTATGAATGCAAGCACGGCAAAGGAATATATTCATGGACTTATTACCTCCCTAAAACTAACTGAGAAAGACATAAGCCGCTTGGAAGCAGACGAGAAAAAATGGAGGGATCGAGCAGAGCTTGCCCGCAATAAGGGAGAGGCAAGCCTCTCATTGGAAGCAGAAAAAGAAGCAAACCAAGTAAGTAATCGTCTGGATAAACTTCGCGAAGAAGAACATTCCATCCAAGCCGAGATAAAAACCATCCGCTCGCAACTCCCCGGCATTGCCGCAAGGGAGAGGAGCATAGACAATGATCTTCTTGAGCAGCAGCTTTTATTATCACTTTGGAATAGCGAAGAAGAAGCAATGTCAAGCAGGGCATTCCAAAAACTCGAAAAGGAAAAGACGGCAGAGGAAGAGCTGAATGCACTCAAGGCTAAAATGAAAGAGCGGGAAAACAAGAGTTGAAAGTAGAACAGGAAGGCCGTGAAAGCGCCGCCATGGTTAAACACGGCTCCATACTCTCCCTTCTAACCCTTGTATCACGCGTCTTGGGTCTTTTAAGGGAAATGACAAAGGCCGCCTTCCTTGGAACCACGGCCCTCTCCGATGCCTTCTCCGTGGCCTTCATGATCCCAAACCTCTTTAGAAGGCTTTTCGCAGAGGGCTCAATAGCCGTAGCCTTCATCCCAACCTTTAAAGAATACCTCCTGGAAAGCAATAGGGAGAAAACAAAGGAATTCCTCTCCTGCTTTCTTACCTTTTTAAGCTTCTTTGTAACAATAACTGTAATAATCGGAATCATCCTCTGCCCCCTAATAATACGTCTCTTTGGCCTTGAGGATTTCAACGAAACTGTTTTTCTTACAAGACTTATGTTTCCCTTTCTCGCCTTCATTTCAATTGCAGCTTTTTTTCAAGGGATACTTAATAGTCTAAAGATCTTTACCCCATCGGGCTTTGCTCCAATACTGCTTAACTTAATCACAATAATCTGTGCCTATACCCTTAGCCCGCATACCCAAAACCCTGCAAGGGCAATGGCGATTGGCGTTATTATTGGCGGAATAATGGAAGCAGCGATTCAACTGCCCTTCATTTTAAGACATAAGAGTAAAATCCGCTTCTTTCTTACAGGGTTAAAAAAAGCGATAAATAATCCCGGAACAAGGAAAATCCTCCGCCTTATTGGGCCGACTATAATCGGAATGGCCGCTTATCAGATTAATGATCTTGTTTCAACAGCTCTTGCAGGGAATGCAGGGGAAGGCGTAGTTTCAAGCCTTCAATACTCACTGCGGCTTCAGGAGCTCATGCTCGGGATCTTCGCAGTGTCCATAGGGACTGTCCTTTTACCCGATCTTGCAGGTCATGCAAAGACCGGAAACAAAGAAATGTACAATAGGCGCCTCCTTTCTGCGATGAATATCATCACTTTAATAACAATCCCTATAACCTTTTTTGCCCTCTCCCAAGGAGAAACCCTAATCCGACTGCTCTTCCAAACAAGGCTCTTTGATGAGCAATCGGTCACACTGACCCTTGCGGCATTCACCTTCCACATGCCCGGCCTCTTTTTCATAGCTCTAAACCGTATACTTGCCCCTGCATTTTATGCTCAAAGTGATACAAAATCACCGACCTTTGCAGGAATCATATCTTTTATAGTAAACATCGCCCTTGCCTCAATACTTGTTTCATCGTATAAGGGCAGCGGCATAGCAATTGCCCTTTCTATTGCAAGTGCGGTGAATACCGGAGCACTTTTTTACTTTTTAAGGAAAAAAGCCTTCATTAATGCGGCTCTCATCTTAAAATCCGGCCTATTTTATGCCATAAAAATCATTTTTTTCTCGGCAATTGCAATAATTCCAATAACTTTTTTAACTCCGCTATTCCTTGAAGCCTTCAGTGGCAGGGGCCGCTTTATTTCAAGCGGATTACCTCTTCTATTGAATTTAAGCATTTTTATGATGATAGGCATCTTCCTCCTTGCCATCACAAAGGACAATCAGCTAAGGGGGATAATTAGAATTATACGTGACAGGAAACCGAAAATTCCCTAACAAAAATCCGAAAATCCATGTATACTTAAAAAAGAGGAGATTCTATGTCAGATTTAAGTAAATTTAATTTCACTCAGGAAATATCAGAACTTTTGGCAAAGTGCAAGAAAGTTATAGTCCCCAAAAAACGTGAGGAGCTTGTAACTCTGGCCCTCGGGGGCGATGATGCCCTGAGTTTCGATGTAAGTTATGAAACAAAAGGGAAACCCTTCAAGGAAGCAACCGTTGTGCGCTGCAAGAATGGAGCAGTCGTGAACTATACAGAAGACTATATGCGCCGCCGTGATCCCGATTGCCTTATAGTGGCAGATGATCTCCCGACAGATAAACCGCGGTTTAAGGAAAAGTTTAACTCGGATTTTGCCAACCTGCGCGCAGATACCTTTGAATGGCTAAAAAAACAGGAACTCCTTATAATGCCCTTTTATGCAGGAGGAGAAGAATACGGCACCGAGGCCCTGCTTGTCGCACCCCTTAATGCCGCTTTCTTTGCCTGCGGTCTAGCCTCATTACAGCATTTTGTTAATATCGATGAGTATGCAGGTGATGAGTTTAAACCGAAAGTCGTAATTTATCTTGCACCCCCATACAGGCATACCCACTTTGACGGAAAGCAGATAGTCGTGCATAACCGCCTGGAAGAAATGTATGAAATGTTCTCCTATAACCTATATCCGGGCCCAAGCGCGAAAAAAGGCGTATACGGAGTATTACTCAATATAGGCGAGAAGGAAGATTGGGTTACCGTACATGCCTCTGCCGTAAAGGTTATTACCCCTTACGAGAACGAAATAGTGATAATGCACGAAGGCGCTTCCGGCGGGGGAAAAAGCGAGATGGGCGAGCAGATCCACAGGGAACCTGATGGTAAAATTGCCGTTGGGCAGAACCTTACCACAATGCAGAAATTCTACATAAGCCTTGCCGAGCCCTGTCAGCTCCGCCCGATAGCAGACGACATGGCCCTTTGCCATCCGAAAATGCAGAATGACAGTCAGAAGCTCGTAATCCAGGACGCAGAGGACGGCTGGTTCCTAAGGGTAGATAATATCCCCGAATACGGAACAGAGCCAATATACGAAAAGATCTGCACCCACCCATCTGAACCCCTTGTTTTTATCAACCTGGACGGGGTGCCCAATGCAACCTGTCTAATCTGGGAGCATACGATGGACTCTACAGGGAAACCCTGCCCGAACCCCCGCGTCATTATGCCAAGGCGCCTGATTCCGGACGTGGTAAACGGCCCCGTAGAAGTTGACGTGCGTTCCTTTGGGGTGCGCACCCCGCCCTGCACCGCAGCCCGCCCCACATACGGGATCATCGGCCTAATGCACATACTGCCCCCCGCCCTTGCCTGGCTCTGGCGCCTTGCCGCTCCCCGCGGTCATAATAACCCCAGCATAATCCAAACCGAGGGCATGACGAGTGAGGGCATTGGTTCCTACGGACCATTCCTTACAGGGAAGGCTGTGACCCATGCAAACCTCATCCTTAAACAAATAATCAACTCGCCTGCAACCCGCTATGTCCTTATTCCGAACCAGCATATCGGCTGTAATAAGGTCGGCTTCATGCCCCAGTGGATTGCAAGGGAGTATATTGCGCGCAGGGGCAGTGCAAAGTTTAAGCCCGAGCATCTGGTGCCTGCACGCTCAAACCTCCTCGGCCTCAGCCTTGAAAACATGAAGATCGACGGTCAATACATTCCCAAGGCCTTCCTTCAGCCGGAAATACAGGCAGAAGTGGGAATTGAAGGTTATGATAAGGGAGCTGAGATGCTTAAGGAGTTCTTTAATGCTGAGATTTCCAAGTACAATACTTCTGAGCTAAGCCCCCTCGGGAAGCAGATAATTAACTGCTGCCTTACAGATGGCTCAGTGGAGGATTATTTAAGACTTGTGCCCATGCGGTTTTAATCGCATAGGCACAGGGAAGTCTTATTTTTTGATATTATAGAAAGCCTTTCTGCCTGCGTATTCTGCCATGCCTTCAAGCTCGCCTTCGATGCGGAGGAGCTGATTGTACTTGCATACGCGGTCTGTGCGGCTCATGGAACCGGTCTTAATCTGGCCGGTTTCAAGGGCTACAACAAGGTCTGCAATAAAGGCATCTTCGGTTTCACCTGATCTATGGGAGATAATCGCAGTATAACCTGCCCTCTTTGCCATTTCCACAGCCTCATAAGTCTCGGTTAATGTGCCAATCTGATTCACCTTTACGAGGATACTGTTACATGCACTCATTGCAATGCCTTTCTCAAGGCGCTTGGTATTTGTAACAAAGAAGTCGTCACCTACGATCTGGATTTTCGAGCCAAGGGTCTTTGTGAGCTTCACATAACCGTCCCAGTCATCCTGATCGAGTGCATCTTCAATGGAGATAATCGGGTATTTATTCACCCAGCCGGTGAAAATATCGATCATTTCGTCGGTGCTGAAGAGTTTACCCGGGTTGGACTTCCAGAACTTGTATCCCTTCTTCTCACCCTCGTCAAAGAGCTCAGAGCTTGCACAGTCAAGGGCTATTCCGAACTGCTCACCGGGCTTATAACCTGCCTTTTCGATGGCCTTCATAATATAGTCAAGAGCTTCCTCGTTGCCGATATCCGGAGCAAAGCCGCCTTCATCACCAACTGCCGTATTCTTGCCTGCATCGTGCAGGAGTTTCTTTAGACTATGGAAAACCTCTGCAGTCCAACGAACAGCCTCCCTGAAGCATTCTGCGCCAACCGGCATTACCATGAATTCCTGGAAATCCACCTTATTATCTGCATGCTTACCGCCATTAATGATATTTGCCATCGGGACAGGCAGTAAATTTGAATGGAAAGCCCCAAGGTATCTATAAAGGGGAATGCCAAGATAGTCTGCTGCGGCTCTTGCAGTTGCCATGGACACTCCAAGAATGGCATTCGCACCAAGTTTGCCCTTATTATCGGTTCCGTCAAGAGCTATCATACTCCTGTCAAGATTAACCTGCTCAAGGGCATCCATGCCCTGAACTTCCGGCCCGATGATATTGTTGACATTGTCCACGGCCTTTAGAACGCCTCTTCCAAGATAACGTGCCTTATCTCCGTCACGGAGCTCAACAGCCTCGTAAATGCCGGTGGATGCTCCTGAGGGAACTGCTGCCCTCCCCATGGAACCGTCTTCAAGGAAAACATCAACTTCTACAGTCGGATTTCCCCTGGAATCGATAATCTCTCTTGCTTCTACATATTCAATAATACTCATCACTGTCCTCCATTAATGATTCATTCTAAACCGGCTTGGGAAAAATTACAATTGTGTTTTTATTGAATTTTATGCAACAAAACGTCTTGCCGCTGCAAGGAAGGCGCCAATCAGGGCAGGGTCGAATTGGATGCCACCGCTGTCACTTATGATTTTCACAGCTTCATCGTGGGAATATGCCTTTTTATAGGGCCTTTCAGAAGTCAGGGCATCGTAGACATCCACGAGGGCCATAAGCCTCCCCTGAAGGGGAATACCCGGCCCCGATATACCCTTGGGATAGCCTGAACCATCCCATTTTTCATGATGGGTCCCTGCCATAATCTTTGCATGTATAAGGAATATGCTTTCCTTTGCGCTCATCTGTATTTTTTCAATAATTTTCTCGCCGAAGGAAGTATGCATCTTCATCTGCTCGAACTCTTCCTGTGTAAGGGGCCCCTGCTTCATCAAAATATTGTCCCTAATGGCGATTTTCCCGACATCATGTAGCTGGGCAGACTGGATAATCAGCCTTACATCCCAGGCCTCCATCTCTTCTTCATAGATTTTTTGTGCATACATCTCTTGTAAAAGGAGTTTTAAGAGGTGCTCCGTTCTTTCAATATGCCCCCCTGTAACGTCATCCCTATACTCCACAAGGTTACTCATGGTCCTCAAGATTGAGTTTTGCAGTTCAAGGACCTCCTCTGTTTTCTCATCAACTAGATGCTGGAGATTCTTATTCACATGCAGGAGCTCATTCTTCTGGGATTCCACAAGTACATGGACATCTACCCTTTTTAGAAGTAATTGAGGCGAAAAGGGCTTCGAGACATAGTCAACAGCTCCATGGACGAAACCTTCTAGCTCGCTATTTGTATCTGACTTTGCAGTAAGGAAAATTACAGGGATATGGGCTGTCTGCTCATTGTTTTTTAGGATTTTAATGGCCTCATAGCCATTCATCTCGGGCATCATGACATCAAGGAGGATGATATCCGGGATGGTTTTTTCAAGGAGTTGGAAGAGTTTTTCTGCGCTGGGTACTGTGAAGACATCATACTTGCCCATCAGAGTATTTCTGGCAAGTTTCAGGTTAATCGGGTTATCATCAACCAGAATAACCTTTTTTCTATCTTCTGACATTTACTGCACCCATAGTTAAATAATAACGAAAAAATCCTTGTTTGAAAAGCATCTATATATTAATTTTTCGTCATATCCTGTAACTTTGGAAGCTGGCTTTTTTTTGAAAATAAGAATAAAATACACTTATATATGAAAAGAATTATCATTATTTTGGCATTTTTTATTTTGACCCTGCCGGTTTATTCCCAGGGTCTGCCGGTTCCCCGTGTTCCTACTGTGGGTGTTTTACCATTCACTGCAGAAGGGGTGAGCGATGCAGAGGCAGCAGAGGCCACAAGGCTTATCATTGCCGAGATCAGCTCTTGGGGAGTTATGACGGTTTTGTCCGGAAATGATGCAAATAATGGAGAATACATAATACAGGGCAATATATCAAGGGAAGACGATCAAATCGTGATAAGGGCTTCTACAACCCTTAGAAGTACAGGAAGGGTGATAACAGAATCAAGGGAGAGGGCCGCAACCCTTGCAGGAATCCCGATTTTCACCTTTTGTGTAGAAGTTACTGAAAATATTCCCTTCCCGAACTTCCTTATAGGAAGATGGCAGTCCACTGTGGAGATGGCAGGGGGCCCTGTAAGCACAATCCTGGAGTTTAGGGCCGACAGAACTGTCAATGTCCTTCGCTACGATACCTGGGAGAGAGACGGCACCGACAGCCTCCTATATCAGGCCATAGGTGCGGGCACATATTCATACTTCCTAAACTTAAGAAGAACGGCAATCATTGATGGAAGACAAATTCAAACCGATGCTACTGCAGGGGTTCGCCTCATCCTTGAAGATGCCCTCCCCTATTATAGTTATTTAAGCGAGGATGGCCTAAGACTCCTATTTAATGAGGCAAGGACAAGCTTTGAAATAGTTGCAGGAGGCCTTCCCTTTGGAGATGATAGGGGCCCGGGTGATGACAGCTCAAGGAGGGTCTACTATACGACCTTCACTCAAGTCCCTATAACACCTGCTATAGCCCATTTCCCGGCTGAAGAT
>Ga0099364_10004048_pt1 | contig 22315 bp, 21 predicted proteins | sample TergutTh196P3_FD_73070 | JGI IMG/M metagenome (GOLD analysis project Ga0099364, IMG submission 73070) | Microcerotermes parvus P3 segment gut microbial communities from Pointe-Noire, Republic of the Congo - Th196 P3 | ecosystem: Host-associated > Arthropoda: Insects > Digestive system > Gut ...
ATAAACTCAGTAATTGCAGTCCCGATATTATTCGAGATAGCAAATGGGAGATAGAAATAATTGAACGAATAATAAATCGTAAGGAAAGTGGCAGTGGCAGTGGCAGTGGCAGTAGCAGTGGCGGCGGTGGCGGTGGTTGCTACATTGCAACTTGCGTATACGGTTCTTATGATTGCCCGGAAGTGTGGACGCTTCGCCGGTATCGTGACAACAAGCTGTCAAATTCATGGTTTGGCAGACGCTTCATTCAGATTTATTACGCAGTAAGTCCGAAGATTGTTGAGTTATTTGGAAACAAAAAATGGTTCACTAAATTTTGGAGAACAAATATAAATAATATTGTACGAAAATTACAACATAGCGGTATAGATAGTAATCTTTATTCTGATTTGTAATTTTATGTGACAGGAAAAAATATGTCAACGTTGTTTTTTATAATTTTGGTGTTCTATAAATAAAGGAGATGTTAATGAAAAGTATCACAGATTATGATCAAGAAATTCTGCGAGAGCCAAATAATGCAGAGCTGTATAGGTTACGTGGAATAGAATATTCCCAAAAAGATGATTATGACCGTGCAATTATGGACTATGATCAAGCTAATAAGTTAAATCCAGGTTGTGCTAAAACCTATAACAACCGTGGCGTTGCATACAGAAATAAAGGAGATCTTGAGCAAGCAATTAGTGACTTTGATCAAGCTATACGGTTTGCCCCTAATTTTGCACGACCATATTTAAGCCGAGGCATTACATTTGAAATAAAAGGTGAAAAAGATCGAGCAGAAGCAGATTATAATAAAGCGGTACAGCTCGATCCTAAAGAGGCAGATGCGTATTTCTATCGTGGAGATTTGTATCGCATGTTCAGCGAATGTTTTTATAGAAAAAAAGATATTGAAAGAGGAAACGAATGCTTTGATCTAGCAATTACGGATTTTAACCAGGCAATAAAGATTAACCCCAATAATGCGATGTTTTATCTACATCGCGGAATGACCAAAAACATAAAAGAGGATTTTGACCAAGCAATAATGGACTTTGATCAGGCGATAAAGGTTGATCCCAAATATGTAGATGCGTATTGGTTGCGCGGAAGTACATATAAAAGAAAAAAGAATCTTAATCTGGCAATCGAAAATTTTAACCAAACATTACAATTGGATCCAAATAAAAAACCCGTATATAGCGAACGTGCTAATGTTTATTTTGATATCGGTGATTATGCCAAGGCAGTTGCAGATTGGGAAGTTGTATTGCAGTTTGACCCAAATGATTCTTTCGCTAAAATAGGTATAAATAGGGCAAAAGGAAGAATACCAAATAAGGAACAAAAAGCATGAAAAAAATTCATTTAATTGTAATTATTACAGCCCTTATGGTGTCCCTAAGTTTCTTGACTTGTGGCTCAATCCCAACAGCAAGCGTTCCAGATGAACTGGATAAGACGCTCCGTGAAGTATCGGACTACCTGAACGGAAGTATACCGTCTGGAAGGAAAATCGCTTTCATCAATATTCAGTCGGAATCAGCGGCACTTACAGAATATATTGTTGATGAGCTAATCTCAAATGCCGTAAATGACAGGATTTTTTCTGTTGTTGACCGACAGCAATTAGATGCCGCTCGTACCGAACTTAATTTCAATATGTCAGGCGAAGTTAGCGATCAGTCAGCACAGTCAGTCGGGCAAATGCTCGGGGCACAAACAATCATAACAGGTAGGGTTAGCCAAATAGGTGAACGTTACCGCTTGAATATTCGTGCCCTTGAAGTAGAAACAGGTCAAGTTCAAGGAAGCAACAACTGGAACATTGCTGCTGGAGCAACAATAACAGTACTTATGAAAGGAAACAGTAGAACTACTGGAAGAACACAAGCAACCACCGCCAGAACAGGAAATGATGTTACAACTACGAGAACCGTACCTGCCGATCCTCCACCTGCAGGCGCTTTGGTTGTAAATAACGTATCCGGTTGGAACACGGCGATAAACACAATCAGAAACGGAGGCAATAATCAAACCTATGTTATTCATGTTACCGGTAGTGTTTCTGTGCCCGCGCCTCCGTCTAACGAAAATTTGTTCGGCTCTGTTACCGGAATAACAGTAACTATACAAGGTAGTGGCACTCTCTCCCTGTCTGTCAACGGGAGTTTATTACGCATAGGTGCGGCACAAACAGTCGTTGTAAAAGACGTTACGTTGCGGGGACGTTCAAACAATGATCGTAATTCGTTGGTTGTAGTCGGGAACGGTGGCATATTTCGCATGGAAGGACGCGCCTCGGTAACAGGCAATGGTGGTATGCTTGATGGCAGTGGGGTGCGTGTGGGCAACAACGCAACATTTATCATGCAGGACAGTGCCTCAGTAACGGGCAACAGTGCTAAAAGTGGAATCAGTTGGGGTGGAGATGGTGGAGGGGTAAATATCAATGGTGGAACTTTCATCATGCGGGACAATGCCTCGGTGTCTAGCAATACTACCCAGGCTTGGAGTGGCGGTGGCGGCGGGGTGTATCTTGGTAGTGGAACCTTCACTATGCATGGTGGGACAATATCGGGGAATACCTTAACTGGTGTTAATGTATATGGCGGTGGTGGCGGGGTGTATATAGGCGGTGGGACCTTCATTATGCAGGGCGGCACAATAGCAGGTAACACCTACAGTACTACTTATAGAGCTCCTAATGGAGGCGGTGGTGTATATGTTGCTGGTGGAAGATTCACCATGGAAGGAGGAACTATAACCGGAGGCAATAACTCTAGGGATGGCGGTGGGGTACTCATTTCAGGGGGAAATTTCACAAAAACTGGCGGTACCATCAGCGGCAATGACGCAGAATTGGGTACAAGAAATTCTGCTCAGGGTAGGGGGCATGCTTTGTTTTTAAATTCCAACCCTGTTCGCTGGAGGAACGCCACCGCCGGACCGGATGATAATACCGGCAGCTTTGGGTTCTGGATGAATGACTAAGGAGTAAAAAATTTAGTAACACGTCATGCGCCGTTCAAAACCTGTAGAAAAACAAATGACAGAAGTTGTCGCTGCAAGGACTGAAAAAAAGGTAACAAAATATGAGGATATTCGCAATGAGTTTGAATTTTTTCCTATATTTTAATTGTCAAGGTTGCATTTTTAGGTTATATTTTAGATGTTAAACTTTATAGGCAAAGCAGGAGGCTGGAAATGGTAACAATGGTTACTGAAAAAAAAGTTCTCAATTGTCGGGAAGTGGAAGCCGAATATGACGGTCACTGGTTATTATATGATCAGAGGGATTTTCCACCAAAGGAAGATACGGGATATGTAATTGCTTATGGCGATGGAAGCGCCGAAGACAGGGAAACTCTAAGAGAAATACAACTTAGGAAATATCATGGTAAAGTAATTTTAATGAAAGGATGGATGCCCAAAGATGATATATTCGACAGTGGAATTATCGAAGCTGTATGAACACCGCTATAAATTTGTAGCAAGTATTTATAATTTACGGATTAAAGAGTTTGTTCAAAATTTCATATTTCTGGACACAGGTTGTTACAATACGTTAATCCCAAGAGCCCTTGCAGAACAATCTGGACATTCATTAGGTTTTAAGAGAAAATTTAGTATCGGCGGCAGTGTTATGGAAGCAGAAGCATTTTCTATTGAAAAGTTAATGATTGGCGATCTTTGTCTTGAGAGAGTTGTAGCATTTGCAGGTGATTATAAAGGCGGACACGAAGACGATATAATCCTTGGAACCAATGTAATAAATAATTGGGAAATAATTATTAGCAAAAAAAATCATATATTTAAATTCCGGGAAGATCCGCCTGACAATATTCCAAATAAGAAAAACATCTACCAGAATTATTTTAACAATGAAGGTAATTATATATGTATTCAAGATAACTGAAATCTAATCTTGAAAAATAAATAAACACTTTCTCAATTGAAAGCGGCTACCGAATAATGATTTGTGTACTAAATGTGGAAAGCGCTGCCGTGGAAATACAATACAGAGTAGATATTGTGAATGATAATCGCGTAGCATCTTTGATGACCGGCGGCAGATCGGGTGGTACAGCAGTGGTATCACCCATAAACGCCTTTCATAACGGTATCCACGGGGCTTTTTTTGTTAAAAATTTTATACTATAATTAAGGCATGAAAGAAGATATCCGCTGGAAACAGCGTTTTCAGAACTACAAAAAAGCCCTTGTGACCATGGAAAGCGCGATAGATATTGCAGATTCCCGGGAGCTTTCCGAGCTTGAAAAACAGGGGGTGATACAAGGGTTTGAGTTTACCTTTGAGTTGGCCTGGAATGTGATGAAAGATTACCTTGAAGAACAAGGAATAACAGGAATAATAGGCAGCAAAAATGCGGTTAAACAAGCTTTTAATAACGGCTTGATTGAAAACGGGGAAATCTGGATGGATATGATAGAAAGCCGTAATATTTCATCACATTCTTATGATGAAGAAATTGCAGAAAAGCTGCGGCAAAAAATAATCGAAATATTTTACAGTCATCTTACAGCTTTTGCAGAAAAAATGAAGGTTTTGGAAACCCCCAGCGGCAGCTTACAGGAAGGATAAATGCAATACGGCTTATCTGAAAAAACCCTAAATACCCTAAACTCAATTTTCCGTAAGTACCCAGATATTAGGCAAGTTATTCTTTACGGCAGCCGCGCAAAGGGGAATTATCGTAATGGTTCTGATATTGATTTAACCATAAAAGCAGGAGAAAACTTTAACTTTGACAATTTGCTGCGTATTTCCGGGGATTTTGATGATTCGGATATGCCCTATTTTGTAGATGTTTCAATTTATGACAAACTTTCAAACCCTGATTTGAAAGCTCATATTGATAGAGTAGGGAAGGTTTTATATAACGGCTGTTAGTACTTGCAGACTTTTTTATAGTGCGGGTATGTACAGAGCCTCTGCATTTACCCCCGTCCTCAAAAACCGTACGTATTGACTTTTTCCGCATTTTCCTGTACTGTAAATTAAATCGTCTTCCTCGGAAGCCGAAGATTATTCACTTTTAGGAGGATTTCATGAAAATTGGTATTAATGGTTTTGGGCGCATTGGACGTTTGTCGTTCCGCGCGGGGCTTGAGAGAAGCGACATGGAGTTTGTCGCTATAAACGACCCTTTTATGACACCGGATTATGTGGCGTATATGCTTAAATATGATACTGTCCACGGCAGATTTAACGGAACGGTAACCCATGATGACAGTTCCATCACCGTCAACGGCAAGAAAATCGCCTTTTTCGCAGAAAAAGAGCCTGCCAATATACCGTGGGGCAAAGTCGGCGCCGAATATGTAATAGATGCAACCGGCATTTTCCATGAAAAAGCAAAAGCGCAAGGCCATATTGACGGCGGAGCCAAAAAAGTTATCTATTCAGGCCCGTCAAAAGACGACACCCCAATGTTTGTCTGCGGCGTCAACCTGGACAAATATACCCCTGACATGAACTTTTTGTCCAACGCTTCCTGTACAACCAACTGTCTGGCGCCTCTTGCCAAAGTTATCAATGACAAATTTGGCATTGTCGACGGCCTTATGACAACCGTTCATTCCGCAACCAATACCCAGATGGTAGTAGATGCCCCGTCCCGCAAAGACTGGAGAGGCGGCCGCGCCGCTTCCGGCAACATCATTCCTTCGTCAACCGGCGCCGCGAAAGCCGTAGGCAAGGTTATCCCCGAACTTAACGGCAAACTTACCGGCATGGCATTCCGCGTTCCTACCCTGAACGTCTCCGTTGTTGACCTCACAGTCAATCTGAAAACCCCCGCCAAATACGAAGAAATCTGCGCGGCAGTTAAAGCAGCGGCAGAAGGTGAAATGAAGGGCGTACTTAAATATGTCGATGAAGATGTCGTTTCATCCGATTTTATCGGCGAACCCTGCACATCGATCTTTGATTCCAAAGCGGGCATAGCGCTTACCGACACTTTTGTAAAACTGGTAGCCTGGTACGACAACGAATGGGGTTATTCCTGCAAAGTGCTGGACCTTATCAAATACATAGACGGGAAGAAATAATACTATAATATAACTCACGGAGGACACAAAGGCACAAAGTACACGGAGAAAAGATGAAGAAGGTAATATTAATTTTCTTATTATTATTTACCTCTGTGTTCTCTGTGTCTCTGTGAGAAAATTTTAGAATAAATTTAGGAGAGACTAGTGATAAAAACTGTTAAAACTGTTGATTTAAAAGGCAAGCGTGTAATTATGCGCGTGGACTTCAACGTGCCTATGAAAGATGGAGTAGTGCAGGACGATACCCGCATAACGGCGGCATTGCCTACTATTCAATATATTCTGGAACAGGGTGTTAAATCCCTTACTCTTATGTCGCATCTTGGGGACCCTTCCAAGGATATGAAGAAGAACAAGGAAAAGGCCGAAAAAGACGGCAAGTCTTTTGACGAAGATGCCTATATCAAGGGCAAGCACCGTATGGCGCCTGTCGCCGCGTATCTGGAAACAAAGCTGAGCAAACCTGTGATCTTCGCGGGCGAGGATGGCTGTTATGGCAAGAAAGAGTTTATAGAAGGGCAGGGTGACGGGGCTGTTATCATGCTGGAAAATACACGTTTTCATAAAGAAGAAACCGCGAAAGAAGCGGCGGATTTGGACAAATTGGCAAAAGAACTTGCCTCTTACGGCGATGTGTTTGTGAATGACGCCTTTGGTACCGCCCACCGGGATCATGCTTCTACAGCGTCAATAGCGAAATTTGCGCCGGTATCCGTGGCGGGTTTCCTTATGCAGAAAGAAGTCGATTACCTTGAACCCATTGTTACCAGTCCGAGTAAACCGCTTGTGGCGATTATCGGCGGCGCAAAAGTTTCTTCAAAGATTGCCGTGCTGGAAAGCCTTTTGAAAAATTCATCCGCGCTTGTAATCGGCGGCGGCATGGCGTATACATTCTTAAAGGCGCAAGGTTATAAGGTTGGAAAATCCTTAATAGAAGACGACCAGATTGATACGGCTAAGAAAATACTTGCCGCCGCTGACAGCGCCGGTGTACAGATTGTACTTCCGCTGGATCATGTCGCCGCTACAAGTTTTGACTCTATGGCGGCTCCGGTTCCCGTTGACGGATTTGATCTTCCCGACAACCTGATGGGTTTGGACGTAGGGCCAAAGACACTGGCAAAATACAAGGAAATTCTCGCTGACGTGAAGACCATTGTATGGAACGGTCCGGTCGGCGTTTTTGAATTCGACGCATTCTCCAAGGGCACCGAAGAAGTCGCCAAACTTGTAGCCGAAGCCACAGACAGGGGAGTTATCACCGTTGTCGGCGGCGGCGATTCCGTAGCGGCAGTTAACAAATTCGGCCTTGCCTCCAAAATGAGCCATGTGAGTACCGGCGGCGGAGCTTCTCTGGAATTGCTGGAAGGTAAAAAACTGCCCGGCATAGAAGTTTGTAGGGGTTAATTATGAGTAGGCATTATTACATAGCAGGTAACTGGAAAATGCATATGACAAGGGAAGAGGCGGCGCAGCTTGCCGGGGCTCTTGTTTCGCAGTTAAAGGATGGCAAGCATAAGTATCTTGTCGCTCCTTCGTTTACCTGTATAGAAACTGTTTCGGCCATTGTGGAAGGAACAAATGTACGGCTTGGCGCACAGAATTGCGCTCCCGAAGAGCAGGGCGCTCATACCGGGGAAGTTTCCGTTATTCAGCTTAAAGACCTTGGAGTGCAGACAATCATTCTTGGGCATAGCGAAAGACGGCACTCTTACAAGGAAGATGATGCGCTTATCAACAAAAAAGTTAAACTCGCGCTCAAGCATGGGTTCGAAGTTATTCTTTGTATTGGAGAATTGCTGGAAGAACGTGAAGCGGGCAGGGTAGAAGAGGTTTGCGAAAGACAGACAGTAAAGGGCCTGGAAGGGGTTAATGTTTCGGATCTTTCCAATGTTGTAATCGCCTACGAGCCTGTCTGGGCTATTGGTACCGGAAAGACAGCGACCACCCAAGATGCCGAAGCGGTTCATGCTTTTGTCCGCAAGGTTGTAGGGAAGCTTTATGGAGAGGACGCTGCCGGAAAAATCATTATCCAGTACGGCGGTTCTGTAAAACCGGAAAACGCCGCCCAGCTTATGGCTATGGAAAATATCGATGGAGCGCTGGTTGGAGGCGCGTCTTTAAAGACGGATACCTTCGTACCCATCGCTAAATTTTCTTAAGTTATGAGTATTTTTTGCCTGTTATGGATTCCCCTGTTTTACTTATTCCGGCGGTCTTTCTCCGGCGGCGGCGGTTCCGGCGGTGTATGGGCTTTGCTTTTGGGGAGCGTAACGGCAATTATTCAATTCTTCCTGGGTTATCTTGTCAGCCCGGGAGGATTTGGATTTTCCCGCTGGCTTTTCGGCTTTATTGATATTGTAAGTTTACCTGTGCTTATTCCCCTTGTTTTATATGCGCTTTTGTTTTTTCTACGGGGAGTTTCCGGAGATGTTGATTTTACCAATTTTACCCTGCTATGGCTTATTCCGGTAGCGGCCATTCGTGCGATTGGCTGGAGTTCCAGTAACGATACCATTTTACTGATAGTAGTCCCCTTGCTCTGGACAGCCCTAGCCGTGGGCATTCCTTTTTTTATAAATCTGATGATAGACAGTTTCCGCTTGCGCACGGCTATAGTTTATATTCTCTGCATTCTGTTATTGCCGGTTTTGGCAGCCGGCGTTTACTGGGCATTTTTTTCTCAGCATACGCTATTGGGTTTTCTGCTTTTATTCGTTGCCCACATTCCCTTGGGGTTTTCTCTTACGTTCACGCGAGCGTAAAATAAAAAAATCCTAATCCTCATACTGCGCAAGACAAAGCTCGTAATATCGCCCCTTCAAAGCCATTAACTCCTCGTGGTTGCCACATTCAACAATTTCCCCGTCAGAGATAAACATTATCCGAGTACAGTTACGAATCGTGGAAAGCCTGTGGGCTATTATAAACGAAGTGCGCCCCTTCATTAATGTCTGAATACCTTCCTGTACAAGCTGTTCCGTGCCGGTGTCAATGCTGCTTGTGGCTTCGTCCAGGATTAAAATCCTTGGGTTGGAAATAAGCGTGCGGGTAAAGGCAAGAAGCTGCCTCTCACCCTGGGATATGCCGCCGCCTCGCTCGGTAACAGGAGTATCGTAACCCTGGGGCAGTTTTTCGATAAAGTTACTCGCGCCTATCAGTTTCGCCGCAGCGTGGATTTCCTCGTCTGTGGCGTCAAGTTTTCCGTAACGGATATTGTCGGCGATAGTTCCGGTAAAAAGGAAACTGTCCTGCAGCATAATTCCCATCTGGCTGCGCAGGGAAGCTAAAGTTACCTTCATTATGTCCTGACCATCCACCAGCACCTGGCCTTCTTCTACATTGTAAAAACGTGAAAGCAGATTTACTATTGTGGTTTTGCCGGCGCCGGTAGGTCCGACAATGGCAATACTTTCTCCCGGGTGCCCGTCGAAAGTGACATTATTTAACACCTTGCGGACACCATCATAACTGAAAGTTACATTTTTAAATTCAACATGACCGCGGACAAAGGGAAATTCCACGGCGTTTGGGATATCCTGAATTGTTACAGGTTCGGCTATTGTGTCGAAAATCCTGTCAAGATACGCCATCGCTGTAATAAATGTGTTGTAAATATTAGCCAGATTGATAATCGGCTGCCAGAAACGCCACACGTAATTTCCCATAACAAGAAGCATCCCGAAAGTCGCCATGGGGTACATCCAGTACGCTCCCATGATATACACAAACGAAAAAACAAGCTGGCTGATAGATTCTGTAGAGAACCATACTGTATTGGAAATGTAAATCGCCCGCATCCATGCCTGGTTGCGATCTTCTGTAAGGTCGTTCATTATATCCATGTTTTTTTGCTGGCGGTCAAAAGCCTGAGTAACCCTCACCCCGTCGATAGATTCCTGGACATAGGCGTTAAGGTTCGATCCCTTGTTGGAAACCGACTGCCAGGCTCTCCTTTGCGCCGGTTTTATCGTCCATATAAACAACGCCAAAAGAGGCAGACCCAAAATGGTAATAGTAGCAAGTTGAGGGCTTACCTTGTACATAAAAAAGATAATAAAAAAAATGTTTAATACTTCTATTACAAAGTTAATAATCCCGTTTGACAACGCTTCCGAGACGCTGTTTACATAGGGCACAACACGTACAAAGATTTTTCCGTGAGGGCGGCTGTCATAAAAACTGAACGCCAGTTTTTGCAAATGCGAGAATAAATCGTAGCGGATATCATGTATAATACCGGCTCCGGCGCGGGCGACAAGTATATTGCGGATCGAGCTTAAAGCGACGCTTACTATAATCGAAGCTGTAAGATATGTCGCCATAAGGAGGAGCAGGCGGATATCTTTATTTGGAACCGCTTCGTCCAGCGCCCGCTGTACAAAGAGAGGTCCTATAAGGGAAGCCAAAGACGCTAATATACTGAATACAAGAGCCAGTCTTAAATGAGTGCGGGCTTTAAATAAATAACCTAAAACGCGCTTAATGTTAAAAAGGCTTACCTTTTCGTCCAAGTACTCATCCGCATCGTAGCGGTTGCGTCCGACAGCGGTTTTCTGTTCTCTCTTATTCCACCAGAACATCAGCCAGCCTCCCGCGTATTCAATGCAGACGTTTCTAACGTAGGTGTTTCCAACGCAGGCGTTTCTAACGCCCTAATGCCAGCGTTATTCTGCAGTGTCCAGATATGGTGGTAAAACCCGCCTTTGGCGAGAAGCTCATTGTGGTTACCCTGTTCTATGATCCGTCCCTTGTCCATTACAAGGATTAAATCCGCGCCCCTGAACGATGAAATCCTTTGGGCGATAATAATCTTTGTACATGGGAAATCAAGGTTTTTAAGCTGATCCTGTATATACTTTTCTGTCTCGCTGTCCACCGCCGAGGTTGTATCGTCCAGTACTAAAATCGCAGGCTCTACCGCCAAAGCCCTGGCGAGGGCAATCCTCTGGCGCTGACCGCCGGAAATCCCAACGCCGCGCTCTCCGACCATAGTCTCATAACCTTCGCTCATGGCGCTGATAAAGCCGTCCGCGTCTGCCTGAACCGCACGGCGGCTGATGGAGGCTTCGTCCATTTCCGGCCTGCCGCAAGCGATATTCGCCCCTACAGAGTCGGAAAATAAAAACACATCCTGCATAGCAAGCCCCAAGTGCCGCCTTAGCGAAGACATTGTATAAAGCCTGATATCAACGCCGTCCAGAAGCATCTCTCCGGAATCCGGCTCGTAAAAACGCGCCAGAAGATTAATGAGGGAGGTTTTGCCAGAACCGGTACTGCCGAGTATTCCAATGGTAGCACCCGCTGCAGCTTTGAAATTAATATCTTCCAAAACCCTTGTGTCGTTAATGGTAAGGTTTACATTTCTGAATTCGATTTCTCCATTGGGTCTGCTTGAAAGTTCCACCGCATCTTCACTGTCGCTTATACACTTTGGCGCTTCCACAACTTCACGGATCATTTCTCCTGCAGAGGTGTAGCGTTCCAAATCCGCGAGCAGCGGGCCGAGCATCATCATCGGAGCGGAAATCGCCCATGTAAGCGAAGAGAACGCCATGTATTCGCCCGGCGTCATCTTTCCCCAAATAAGGAATAAACCGCCGACAACCAGCATTATAACCATAAGGAACTGACTGGATGTATCCAAAAAGGGCTGATACTTCGCGACAATCAACGCGTTTTCGCAGCTTGTATCCCTAAACTCGGCGTTGTGTTTCTCTATTTTTTCTTTTTCGTACTCCTCTCGGGCAAAAGCCTTTACCACGCGGTTTCCGTTAATATTTTCTGTTACCGCCGTTCCAAGATCGGTAAGTTTCTGCCGCAAGAGTAAAAAGCGCGGCCGCAGCCTTTTTCTAAACCTTCGGCTTGTATAAAGAATAAACGGCGTTATGGCTACAAGGCACAAGGCAAGCTGCCAGTTGATGTAAATGTAAAAAATAAATGTCGAGATAAACAGCGCCACAGCGTCCACGATTTGGTAGGAAACCCACGCGACAGTATGGCGCAGACGGTCAAGGTCCTGAGTCATACGGGTCATAAGGTTTCCGGTAGGGAAACGCCCAAGGAAACGATAATCCTGCCATTGAACCATGTGATACATATCGCGGCGTATATCCGTCATTACGTCCGTACTGGCTATTTCCATCAATATAATCATGAAATAACGCAGACTTAGGCGGGTAATCTGAACTATCATCATAGCGATAAGCAAGCGGATGAGAGGATCAGTATTTTGCGGTATTATTACATAGTCGATTATCCGCCGTCCCAGAAGGGGGTTTATGACACGCATGCCGGCAGTAATTACAGTCAGGACAAGACCGCCGATAAAAAAGGCTCTCCTTCCCTTCATGTAGTTCCAGATCCAAATTATTTGATGCATATAAAAGGAAGCCTCCGCGGTATTTTACCGCAAATTAATTTTATCCGGTACGGCTATTATGCCGATTAACAAAAAAAAAGGCAAGCCACATCTTGATCAATCCAAATGATTATTGACAATTTCACTATGCCTATGCTTAAATTACTTATAGTGAGTAAAAAAATCGCCAAGGTAACACCCCAAGAGGAATGAACAATGAAAGATAAAAAATTTTGCGTTATAGCCGTAATTGTGCTTGTTTGCATGATGTTTTTTGCCGCCTGTGATATTCTTGATTTTCTTTTAGAAGATGATGATGGCAATAATAATGATGATGGCAAAACCACAGAACAGGATGATGGTAAAACCACAGAACAGGATGACAACAATACCACATACTATACCCTTTATGAAGATTTTGAGTATGCCAGCCAAGCCGCCTGGAATCTTTCGCCCTGGTCTGGTTCTGCAAGTATCACCATCACTACACAGACGGCGGAAGCGCCCGGAGATAACTTCTTTGGGAATACGACCAGATTCGTAAAACTGCCGACAGTCAGAGTCTTCGGCGGCGGCACGACCTTTCTGGAACGCCGTATCAATCTTGCAGAGGCTTCTGCCTTGACCTTTAGCTTTAAAACAGAAATCCATGAGCCTTTTGGGCAAAATTTTAAGGTATATATTAATGGTACAGAAAGAGGTTCGTGGAACGGTCTTAATTCTACCTGGAGAACTGAGACCCTTCTGCTTAATTCCGGAGATCAAACCATCAGGTTTGAAGTTTCATCAACAGGTACATCCGTTTCCGGTGGGCTTAATGCAGTATATATGGATAATATCAACATTGTCCCCGATGTTACAGATTCCCTTGTACTGTATCCACGGGGAGCATTAAACACCTATGTTGGAGTCCCTGATAACGAAAAAATACAGTTCCGTGCTGAGGCTTTGCGCATGGACGGGTCGGTGCGCAAAAACGCATCCGGTTTTGTATTCTCCGGCGCCGGTGTAAATTCCGCTACCGGTATAATGACACCCCAGACCGCCGGAAACACCAGCATCACTGTTTCTCTTGACGGTAAAACTGCAAGTACCGACATTACTGTTCATCCTGCGGATTTTATGCGGCGGCCATACTTTTATCCCGGCACAGGCAAAACTTATGCCGGTTTTTCCGGCACAGAAGGCAATAGAACCAACTCAAGCGTAACAATCACATATCCTTCCGAAACCACTTTTAATGCAGACGGTTTTTTTACGCTGGAAGGGACAGTCAATAATCCCAATGCGTATAATTACGCCTATATTAGTCTAACAAAGAACAGCGATCCGGCTAATTTGGAAACTACCTACTTTGTAAGAAATAATTTCAAAATACGGATATGGCTGCGTTTCGGGCCGGGGGCTTATACAATACAGGTTTATAATTTATCCAACGCATCAGGAGCATTCGATCTTAATGGAGATGGTGACTGGACAGGTACGTTTTCTTTTGGTAATGCAATCACTTTTAACGTAACCAATACCCGAAATGATGACTTGAGTGTAGATAGTAGCATTCCCGACAGACGTTTTGTTTATCCGTCATACGTTGTTCAGAGCGATGATTTTAGAATAACTAATCTTGCAGCCGAATTGACTTTTGGGCTGGCAAATAATACCGAAAAAATAAGAGCCATCCACGATTACATCGTAACCAATACGGCTTATGATCATGACAGCCTGAATCCCAACCAGAGAAAAAAGCAAGATGCCATAACGGTATTGGGAACAAGATATAGAATTGATTCCCAGTATCCTGACGGGCATTTTCTGGCGGTTTGTGAAGGTTATTCCAACCTTTTTGCCGCACTTGCCCGTGCAGCAGGTTTTGAAACAAGGTATGTCTCATCAGACAGCATGAATCATGGGTGGAATCATATTTATGTGAATGGCGCATGGAGATTTGTTGATGTAACATGGAATGATCCTGTGCCGGATCGCGGCCCCGATTTTGTCAGGTATGATTATTTCCTGCTTGACAGTCTGAACGGTGACAATTCCCATACCAGATGGCAAGTAAATGCCGGGCGTTCTTTGATTGGCAGTCCGGTTTTTTCCTGGCAATATGGCATACCCGAAGGTTGGTATTAATCTTTCTAAGGAGTATTAAATGAAAAGGATATGTGTTTTTTTAACGTTATCTTTATTTGCTGTTGTTTGTTTATCTGCCCAAAATGCCCAGGAACTGCGTTTGGGGGGAGTCCCTGTTTCCGGGACTTTACATACCGGCTCTGAGATATGGTACAGTGTCAGAGTTGTTTCAACCGGTTTTTTGATAATAGAAACTACCGGCGATATAGACACTTATCTGGAAGCTTATGATGCCCAGCGAACCCTTATAACAGAAAATGACGACGGAGGCGAAGGCTACAATGCCCGCATAGAAATGTTTGCTGAAGAGGGTAGAACATACCTGTTTAAATTAAGAGGTTTTAACATCGATGCAACAGGTCCATACCGCATCTGGGCAAGCTCTGAACCTGTTCCCACAGCCACTGAACTGCGTTTTGGAGCAATGCGGCAGGGAAATCTCGCAGGAGAAAAAAACTGGTACAGTGTCCGTACGACAGCGGCTGGCTACGTTATAGTGGAGACTTCCGGCAATGCAATAGATACCTTCATGGAGGTTTATGATTCTCAATACAATCTTTTAATGCAGGATGATGACAGTGGCTCCGGCCTTAATGCCCGTATCGAAATTCTTGCCGAGCCTAACCAGACTTATTTCTTTGTGGTCAGAGGGTACAGCTCCAGCGAAACCGGCCCTTATGGCATTTGGGCAAGCTATGAGCCAATACCTACGGATATCGAGCGGAACACAGAACGCTCCAGAGCCGTTACTGTAAGGCTTGGAGAGGCGATACCTGTTTTTTTCCGCACACCCGCCGAGTCACGCTGGTACCGTTACGAAGCAACCCGCGCCGGAACCAGTTTTGTTGTACAGACCAGGGGAAATCTGGACACTACGTTGTATCTTTACGATAACCAAGGGAATCTTATCGCCGAAGACGATTATTCAGGCGAGTACTCTAATGCCTTTATTCATGAAAGGCTCAATGCCGGAACTTATTTTATCGAAGTAAAAACATCAGGTGAGGCTGGCCGCTGTACCCTTCATGCTGAAACACGGTGATGGCAAATATGAACGTTATACAAAAGAGGTGTATTCAAATAACACTTGCCGTCCTGGTCTGTTTTTTTCTGGCTGGGTGCGCGGCTACAGGAAGGCATGGTACTGACAGGTACGAAGACAATGAACTCCTTGCCGGTCGCCATGTACCGTCTTTGCCGGAACCGGAGGCAGAGGAAATAACAGAAGAAGAAAGCAAAGGGTGGGTAACGATGCGTAAGGCGCCGGAGAAGGAAGAGGGTGGCCGTTATGTCTATTTGACTTTTGACGACGGCCCCTCGCCGAATACCAATCGTATTTTGGATATTTTGTCTGACTTTCAAATTAAAGCAACGTTTTTTGTTGTTGGTAAAGAGATATTAAACAATGATTTTCTGGAATATGAAGAAGCTGTTACTATTTTGCAAAGGGTACTTGCGGAGGGGCATTATGTCGGCCTACATTCCATGACCCACAATATGCAACGCCTTTACAGAGCGCCGGGGGCGCATCTTAATTTCCATAATGAAATGCAGGAATTACAAAGCCTGATTTATGAGATAACCGGCGGTTATGAAGCCAATTTATACCGTGCGCCCTATGGAACACGGGGTATGTTTACCGGAGACCATATAAGACAAATGAGCGGTTCCGGCTTGAAGGGCTGGGACTGGAGTGTTGATACCGAGGATTGGAGGCGCAGCAGTGTTAATTCAGTAATGGGAAAAATACGCGAAGATATGGAGGGCAGAAGATATCCCGACCTTGTGGTGGTTTTATTTCATGAAAAGAATATTACGATAGAGGCGCTGCCCGTCGCAATTAAGTATTTTCAGGATTTGGGTTACAGTTTTTTGCCCTATCATCCTGACAACCATTTTCAAATGAACTTAATACATCACCCTGATTTATAGTAAGGCAGGATGGTGAATAAACAGCTTTACAGTAAAGCTTATATATATTGAAGTATTTTATTTTTGGAGGTGATCAACTTGCTAAAGCCTATTGCAAAATTTATTGCCGCATTGAACGGCAATGTGGGAAAGAGCCAAATCTCGGCGGGTGTAGCGTGGGGCGTACTGCTTGGTTTGGTTCCGTTGAGTAATTTTTTCGGGATTGTATTGTTCATACTGTCTTTTTTCTTTACACACAATCATCGCTCTAAACTTTTCGCGATGGCGCTTATCAAGCTTTTATCACCGCTGATAGCTCCATGGATCGATGTTTTGGGTTGGGAAATACTTCATATAGAAGAATTACAGCCTCTGTTTACCACAATGTACAATATGCCTTTTGTACCATTTACAAGGTTTAACAATACGCTTGTAGCCGGAGGCATTGTAGGGGGTATAGTTCTCTGGCTTCCTGTCTTCCTTATTTTTATGGGTTTTGTTCCTCTGTACCGCAATACTCTGGGGCCGAAGATCAGGGAATCAAAAATTGTAAAGTTCATCGTAAAAAATCCATTTATTTCGATGATTGGTAAAGCCTTGACAAGTGATTAGGAGTATCAAATGAAAACAAAAGAAGAAAAACCGGTAAAGGTTCCAGGGTCCCTGAAAAAACCCATGAAAAAAAAAGTGTTTAACAGGCGTTATCTGAAATATATCGAACATCCCGGTGAAAGAAACTTTTTTATTGCCTGTTTTAATTTTAAAGATGATATCTACACCATACGCGATAATCTTAAAAAAGAAGATGTTAAAAAAATTAAACTTATTTTAAAATCAATAAAGGGCAACAAAAAAGGGCCGGTAAAAATTGTCCCCCTTGTTTTTGCCGGAGCTCTTGCTGCCGCGATATTTATTTTCTTTACGACTTTTGCCAATCCCTTACTGGGAAGGGCAACGGAATTAGGGCTGGAAGCGATCTTTGAAGCAAAGGCAGATGTTAGCAATTTCCGTCTTAGTCTGCATCAGTTTACCATTTCTGTCGACAGCGTTACAGTTGCGAATCGTGACAAGCCTATGCAGAATCTTTTTGAAATGGGGAAAACAGAAATCCGCATGACGCCTGCCGCTGTGCTTCGCGGAAAAATAAATATCGAAGAAATCAGGGCTGATACAATCCGTTTTGGAACGCCTCGGACGGTTTCCGGGGCTATACCTACAAGGCCGCCCAGGGAAAAGAGGGAAAAGCCGCCAAAAGAAGATACGCCGCCCTTGTTTGATTTGGCAAATTTCGATGTTATGGGGCTTCTTAACAGTGAGTTTGACAAGCTTAATACGCCAAAATTGTACGATGAGGCAATTGAATTGTACAATCAAACTTTAACAAAATGGCAGGGAGAAGTAGACGCGACAAGGGCAAGAGCCGATGAACTCCGAAATGCCGCCCAGCCTTTGATTAACCTTAATGTGGCGAATATCCGGGATGTGGACGCTGTAAGACGCACAATACAGGATATTACTACAATGGTAAATACAGTGCAGACTGCTGCAAATCATGCTGCTAATCTGGTCAGCGGGATTGAGGACGATATTAACAACGCGATGCAGCTTGAAAACAACGCGCGTAATGCGTTGACAAATGACATCGATCATTTAAAATCCTATGTTGATTTAAGCAGCGGTGCAGCCCTGGCGGCGCTGGATCCCTTTATCCGCGAGATACTTTCCGATACTGCAGAAGAATATATTGAATACGGTATGATGGCGCTGGAAGTTCTGGAAAGGCTGAAAGCCCAGGCAGAGTCAAGACCCAAGACCGAACCGAGGCCAAAGAAGGAAAAAAGAGTTGCCTTTCAAGGCAGGGATGTAATCTTTCCTGTTGATTCCTATCCAACTTTTTACCTTGGCATACTTGCGTCTGATTTTACTCTGGATACGTGGAAATGGGATTTCGATCTGCGTAATATCAGTTCGGAACCGGATCATAGATACAGGGGTGGGCCTGTTACTCTTTCTCTGGGGCTTTCGGAAGTAGATACAAGTTTACAGCGGCGGGTTGCTTTTAACGGCAGCGCCGATTTTAGGTCTAATCCGTCTCAACGGTTTAACGCTGTTCTGTCAGGCGGCGGGTTCCCGCTTAGTCTTGGGGATCAATTAAGCAGTGTGGGAATAAACGGTTTTACAGGCCAAACTGATTTTTCTGTAAATTTAAGCGGATATCCTGACGGGGGTGTTTCTGCCGGCGGTGATGTATTTATTAACAGTGCCCGGCTTGTTGATCCACGGGGAATTCTTGCTACGGCGGTGGACGAAGCTGTTAGGGAAGCTAACCGTATAGACCTTGGCGTTCAGTACACCTACAGGGTTGGAGCAAGGGATGTGTTTAACATTACAACAAATATTACCGACTTGATTGCCCAGGCGCTGCTCCGTACTGCCCAGGCTTATGCCCAGAGAGCAATGGATGAAATTGAACGGGTTCTGCGAGAGAGAATTGAACAATACATTGACGGCAGATTTGTTTCCAGAGATGATGTTGACGCGCTTTTAAGGCTCGCAAGGGGCGATAAGGCTGCTATGGATCAATTAATGGGTTCGCTTACCAACAAGAGAAACGAGTTTGAACAGAGGCTTAGAACAATGGCTACCGAGGCAATTAATCAGGTAAGGGAAGAAGTTACCGAGGCAATTGATCAGGTAAGGGAAGATGCGACAAGGCAGGCCGAACAGGCTGTCAGGGATGTTATGCAGGGCAATCAGCCTACAATACAGCCCCCGCAGACGCCCTCCTTACCCAGCTTGCCTTCTACAGGCGGCGGCGGTCTAAGGTTACCAGGAGGCCGTTAGAAAGTTTTGTATATGGAAATAATGTCGCATAACACTAAGTTATGCGCATTATTTTCAAAAAGTTGTGATTAAATATATAAAAATACCATAAAATCATGTGTTTTTCTTCATATTTGGGGCAATTTTCATTATTGAATAATTAACGAAAATACACTAATATTGGATAATACAATAGGAGTGTAATGTTTTTGTTAGGCAGAATAGGGGCAATTACCACAAGACTTTTTCAATCACGGGATGAATTGTCTTTTGGTAATATCAGGGGCGCTTTTTGGCCTATTCTGTTAATTTTTCCGCTTTCAGTAATCATGGGAAATTTACGTTATTTTACTCATAGTGTTGCATTAGCAGGATTTGAAATAGACTTTTTGATGTTTTTCATCTTGGGACTCGGCTGGCTCATTGCAGCATTGATACCTAAAAAGCTAATAATTCCACTCCTGCGTTTTGTGACTGTTTTTTCTGCCGTCATTATACCATTACTAGCTTTTATGCCTTTGGGGTTTGGACATTTTACTGTTTATATGGTTTTTAAATTCTTAAACGGATTATGTACCGCCTGCGCCTTTTATCTATTTTGTTTTATATTAAATAATATAGAACGTTTGTTCGGCATGGCGATTATCCAGATTTATTACAGTTTTTTCTATATCACATGGACAACATTTCCTGTTATTCACACGGCAGGTAATACTTATGGCGTTATAGTAATAATGGTTTTGTATCTTGTAGTGGTTTTTTCAATCCGAACAGGACAGGGGGCAAAACTGCCCTTGGAAACCAATACCGACAGTAACGGCAAGGGATCGGGAGCTCCTTTTGTTATCGGTTTAGGCGTAATTCATTATATGATAATGTGTATGAGCAACTACATTGAATGGACCGAAAACGCCGTATCCGCTTTTGCCTTTGGTTTAGGTATTTTTATTTCTATCGGTCTTATCATTATTTTACAACTTTTGAACAGCCGTAATGCCATGTATATATGGTTTTTATTTTTGGCCTTGTCCCTTCTGGGGCTGGGGGCTCTTTTGTATGATAAACCGCTAACCTTTATTCTGGGTTCTTTCACTTATGGTCTGGGTGATAGTCTGGGTTATATCATTATCTGTTATATGTGTGCGGGGGCTATTAAACAAAGTAAATCATTACGGATGTTCAAGCTCTACTGTCTTGTCTTATTTGCCGAATATTTTATGATTTCCGGCTTATTCTCAATTTTCTTTAACTATTTTCAGGAACCGAATAAATTTCTTGCTTTCGGTGTCGTGCTGGTACTGGTTAGTCTTTGTCTGTTATTCATGCCGCTTATACAAAAAAGGCTGTTTGAGGCAGACTGGACAGACGGGCTTTATCTGAGAGACATGGAAGAATACTCTCAACCTTTTGCCGAAACTGAAGAAATTAATGTAAGGGACAATTTAAATCTTACGCCAAGAGAGGAGGAAATTTTTACCATGTTATTAAACGGGATAGCGCCCAAAGAAATAGCCCATACCCTTAAAATCAGCTATCATACAGAGCATTATCATCAAAAGAACCTTTACCGCAAATTGGGTATTCAAAGCATATCAGAACTTTTTGCCAAGTATTCACAGCAAGGCACAAAAACAACGATTTAGCCTATAATTAAAAGCCACCCTACCTATTTTGGTAGGTTAAAAACCCAAAAACAGGGAAACCTACCTGTTTTGGTAAGGGAAAAACGACAAAAAACAGGCAAACCTACCTATTTTGGCGGGATGTCAAGATGTTTTTTCAGCCATATATTTTAAGTAGCATATTTTTTGATATGCAATCTATTGAAGGAGGTATACTTATGAAAAAGTATACAGTTTTATTTATCGGTTTTTTGATGGTGTTTTCGGCAAATGCTATTTTTGCACAGCAGGGTTTTACGGGACCTCAAGTATCTACAGGACAGCAGGTAGCATTCACTGGACAGACGGGATTCATGGGACCGTCAATGAATGTTACTGTAGCGCAAGTCGTACAAACATTTCCCAATAAAGCTCCCGCCATATTAAGAGGAAATATTGTTCAACATCTTGGAGACGACAAGTATTTATTCCGTGATTCAAGCGGAGATGTTATGATTAAAATCAAGCATGATCGCTAGTGGGGATTGTCTGTTGGACCAACTGATCTTATCGAAATCGGGGGTGAATTAAAACGTGAAAAAAACGGCTGGATTAAATATTTTGATGCTAAAAGTATCAGAATGGCACAATAGTTATATTAGGCGTGAGAAATGAAAAAGTATATATTTAGTATCTGTGCCTTAATACTTTTTTTCTCATCGGTAATTGTTTACGGACAAGCCGTTATGATCAACCAACCCATAACGGCTATTGAAGCAAGAAATCTCCCTCATGATTCATGGGTATTATTAACTGGCAATATTGTTAATATGTTGCCGGGTGGAAAAAATTATACATTTCGCGACTCTTCTGGAGAAATTATTGTTGAGATTGGTGCAAAACACTGGCGGGGCTTATCCGTTGGGGTTTCTGACAGTGTTGTAATTTATGGTGAAGTAAAAATAAATAGGGGGCTAATTTCAATTAAAGCTCATGCCATATCCGGTACAGGTAGAACAAATACATGGCCAGGCCAAGCTGTTTTTATTAATCGGCCTATTACGATTGCAGAGGCAATAGCTTTACCGCATGATTCATTTGTAATAATAAATGGAAATATTATAAATTCACAGTCAAGACGTAATAATTATACTTTCCGCGATCCTTCTGGAGAAATTACAGTTGAAATTGGCAATAAACACTGGCGAGGATTGTCTGTTGGCGTTTCTGATAGAGTTGAAATTTATGGTGAAGTAAAGAACAATAGAGGAATTGTTACAATTAAGGTTCATGCAATAAAAATATTATAAATTGTAACAGGAAAATAACGGCGCATAACAAACGGTTAACGCTGCGCCGCCTGTTCGGCGGCTCGGGGTTCAGTCGGCTAGGTCGGTCGGGCTACGCCCTCGCTCCCACGCCT
>Ga0099364_10004049_pt1 | contig 22311 bp, 20 predicted proteins | sample TergutTh196P3_FD_73070 | JGI IMG/M metagenome (GOLD analysis project Ga0099364, IMG submission 73070) | Microcerotermes parvus P3 segment gut microbial communities from Pointe-Noire, Republic of the Congo - Th196 P3 | ecosystem: Host-associated > Arthropoda: Insects > Digestive system > Gut ...
GGGGTATGCGGTATAATGGCTGTCCAGGTTAAACTGGTGGTGAGTACCCAGGGGGTTTTCGTAGGCAATCACTGCCGGGATGGTTCCCAGCATGATCCCCTTAATGGTGTCCACAACTTTCTGGTCATTGCTCCAGGTCATTCTGATCCAGTCATCTGCAATTTCGTCCGAGGTGAGAGTCCAGTTCCAGGACTGCCGCCCGAATGTATACCAGTTTGCCTGGCTCATATGCTGGGAGGTGCAGATGGAAACAGAGCCGTCCAGGTTACACACTCCGACCATGCCGCTGTCCCTCTGTCCTTGGAAGGAGCCTTCTACAATCTCCCCAATAAGGGCGTTCTTTTTTTCTACAATTTTATTGCCATTGGCATCCAGGATATAGTTCCCCTTGGCATTTTTCTTGTAAGACTCTGCATTGGTTTCCCATTTGAGAACCCTCTCCCACATGGTGCCCAGGAAGCAAGGATAAATCACACCGCCGGTATACTCCTGATACACCTCCACCTCAAACATCTGGCTTGTATTGTCCATTAGGCCAAAGAGGGGATGAGGCGGCTCCACCGGCTGGAAGTCGAGCGGGCCGTTCTTTGTCTGAATATAGGCATTGGGGAGGAAGCCGCCCTGTATGGTTTCGCCGTCGGCATCCAGAATCGGGAGCCTATATCTAAAGTCTCCGTCTCTAAGCGGCTTGCCCTCGGCATCCAGATGACAGCCGGCATCGGTGTTAGTTGCACCTGTCGGTGAATCTCCGGAGTAGAGTTTTTTCCCGTCCTTGTCAATAAAACTCCCGCTGGAATCCCTTACATAGGCACCGCGGAGCACATCATCATTAACATAGCCAAACTCTATATAAGGCCGTTTGAGCCTGTCGGGATCAACCTTTGCTTCATAGACGAAAGTCCGCCAGAACACTATTACATTGAGGTCTACGTTTTTACGCTCAAAGCCCCTGAAGGAAAAGTCCCCCTTAAAGGAAATTGCCTTGGCAATACCATTGGCACCGTCTCCGTGGGTATAACCGTACTGCTGGGGGCCGGGCATTCCCTCGGAATTTGCCTTTACCGTAAAGCCCACAAAGTCGGGAATAAGGTCTGTAATCTGAATGGTCTTATATGTCCACCAATTCTGGTAGTCCTCTGAATAGGGATCGTTGTTAGGCGCAATGGCTTCGGGGTTTTGCGGGGTCGGAGCAGGCACTGTAACCCTCATTACAGGATCGAGGGCGCCGTTTGCACTGCCAGGCGCTGTATAGTTAATGGAAAGAAGTACCTTCACCCCGTAAGGACGCAATGCATCGGCAAGGGAGGCAACTTTGGCAAGTCTCGCCTTCCCCAGAAATACATCGTCTGCATTTATCATATTCACAGAGAACTGATTAACGCCTATTGAAGCTGCAGTGCGTGCATAGATTATATACTGATCGATAATGGCAGGGAGGGAATTCCTTCCGTTCCACTTTAAGAACCTGCCCTGGGAATCCGGGTTAAAAAGCCCCCAGGTGCTCATCTCCCAGTTATTTAACTGCCTGTTATTGAACCGGGGTTTGTCGGAAATATTTAAATTGGAAATATCTTTCCTGGTTTGAAGGAGCTTAAGGAAGTTAAAAGTCCCGTATAAAACACCGACATCGGTATTTCCCGTGATGGCAATGACATCAAAGCCCTGAGCCTTGACGGATTTTATAAGAAAGCCTTCATTGCCCAGATTGGTAAGTTCGCTAGTAAGATTCAATTCCTTAATTACAGGAGATGATTCAGCAGTACCTGCTATCACAGCATTACCCTTAATACCGCCTGTATACTCGGTAATGCCTGTGCCAAAGAGTGAACCCAAGCCGCGGAGGAGTTCCTCCCGCACAGCTTCCAGGGTAGTTTCAACAAGCTTCTCACTGGAACCTTCGTTCATCTTTAGATTGGGATTGCTTCTAAATACCTTGTTCTTGCTGTAATTTTCTACAAGAATTCCTGTTACGGCTTTTTTATACTTTTCCAAAAGCCCCGAATCTTCCACCGGTAAATACCTGAGCCACAACTGCCCGCCGTCATACTCTTTCATTAGTTTCTCCTCATATATCTTTGCCGCCGCATGGACGCGGCTAACGTTGTACTCTGCCGGAGGCGTCGCCGCCGGCAAGGTTTTGTACCTCTGCTACGGAAACCATATTAAAGTCTCCCTCTATCGAATGCTTAAGGCAGCTTGCTGCTACGGCAAACTCCAGGCATTCCTGCTTTGACCAGTTTTGTAAGCTGGCGTAAATTAGCCCTGCACCGAAACTGTCTCCTCCCCCTACCCTGTCCACTATATGAACTGGATATTTTTTTGAAAAGTAATATTCACCGCCGTCATAGAGCATGGCAGCCCAATTATTATCGCTTGCGGAAATCGATTCACGAAGGGTAATGGCAGTGAGCTTAAAACCAAATCTCTCAGCCAGAGTCTTGGCTACATCCTTATAACCTTCCTCATTTAGGGTGCCGTAAGTTACGTCGGAATTTTTTGCCTGTATACCAAATACATCATGAGCATCTTCCTCATTAGCGATGCAGACATTGACAAAGGGCATTAGGGCAGCCATCACTTCTCCGGCTTTCTCCCTGGTCCAGAGGTTCTTCCGGTAATTTAAATCGCAGGAAACTGTAATGCCCTTTTTTTTAGCTGCCTCCAGGGCGTCCATGCAGATCTTTACAACATTGTCGCCTAATGCAGGGGTGATCCCAGTAAAGTGAAACCAGGAAACATTGTCAAAAATCGCATCCCAGTCAAAGTCAGATGGTTCCGCCTTTGCAATGGAGGAAGCAGCCCTGTCGTATATTACCTTCGATGCCCTCTGGGATGCTCCCTTCTCGAGGAAGTAGATCCCCACCCTGTCACCTCCCCTGGTGATTTTTGAAGTATCTACGCCATACTGCCTTAGGGAATTTACGGCAGCCTGACCAATTTCGTGTTTTGGGAGCTTGGTTACAAAGGCGGCATCCAAACCGAAGTTCGCAAGGGAAACAGCTACATTGGCTTCACCTCCGCCGTATGTTGCACCAAAACTCGAAGCCTGCACAAAGCGGTAATATCCCTCAGGTGCAAGGCGAAGCATTATTTCACCGAATGTAACTACTTTACTCAATTTATTTTCTCCTAGGTTTTCAGAATTAAATGGACGGCGAAGCCGTTGATTTCGTCTTTGATATATATGAAAGAAAAATTACCTGCCGCATCATACCTTCTGGTATTATCATCAAAGATCACACCCTGCCTGCATAAGTAAAACCAGGCTCTGGATACACTGTTTGTGCCAATTGCAATATGACCCTTGGTTCCCCTTCCCATGCTTTTCATAATCTCGAACTGCTCACTTGAAAAAATTGCGGCAGGGGTTTCCCTGTTGGTAAAGCCAAAGAGGGAAGCAAAGGTATTTGCATTCTTCCGGCATTCGTCCTCGTTTTCCGAATTAATCCCCAGGTGGATACATTCAAAACCCAGCATGTTGAATATCGCTTCCCTGCATAGGGAGGTGATTTTATCAAAGTCACCAGCATTAATTAAATCATCCCTTACCATCCAGGAACCGCCGCAGGCAAGGATCTTATTGAACTTTATATACTCGGCAATATTTTTTGCATTTATGCCCCCGGTGGGTATAAATTTCATGGAAGTATAGGGAGCTGACACAGCCTTAATATATTCAAGGCCGCCTGCCTGTTCTGCAGGGAAGAATTTTACCACATCCAGCCCCAGTTCAATAGCCGCCTCTATATCGGATGGACTGGAACAGCCGGGAATAACGGGGATATTTTTTTCTATGCAGTGGGAAACAAGCTTAGGATTAAAACCAGGGCTTACGATAAATTTTGCCCCGGCATTAATAGCCCTGTCCGCCTGCTCTGAATTAAGCACAGTCCCTGCTCCCAGTAAAATTTCCGGCACTTCCCTGTTGATAAGGCTAATGGCTTCCTCTGCAGCATCAGTTCGAAAAGTAACTTCCGCACAGGGAAGGCCCCCTGCCATTAATGCCTTCGCAAGCGGAACTGCCTTCTCTTTATCATCAATTTTTATTACAGGTATTATACCTATATTACCAAGCTCTTCCAGTACATAGTTCATTTATTTCTCCTGAGATATGTTAAAACCAGTATATATCATGGGAAAAAATAAGTAAACAGAAAGCTTATTTTCGATCACCCCTGGGAACACTGTTCTCATTGGAGATAATAGATATATTTTGTTTGCAACTGCAGAAGGTAAAAAAATACTACGCTTTAAATTCTGCAACTTCCTTCATGTACTTTATAATAGGAATTTTTTGCGGACAGAGTTTTTCACACTCACCGCAGGCAATACAGTTATGTGCCTTGCTTGAAGGCTTCATGGTTCTGTACTGATTAATAAAGTTGATCCTTACCTTATTGATGAAAAAATGATTGTAAAGTAAAAGTATCTTTGGAATATCCACACCGGCAGGGCATTTATTGCAATACTGACAGTCAGTACATGGAATGGTACCCGATGTTTTGTATACCTTAGCGGCTTCTTTCAGCACCTTGTAGTCGCCTTCCGATAGAGGCTTATAATTATTGAAGGTGTTTATGTTATCTTCTACATGCTCCATTTCTGTCATGCCGGAGAGGACTGTTGCAACATTGGGAAGGGAGGCTGCAAAACGGAGAGCCCAGGAAGCGGGAGTTGCCGAAGGGTCTGCTTTGTGCAATACATCAAGTACCTCTTTGTAGAGGAGTTTTGTAAGGGTGCCGCCTTTAACAGGCTCCATTACCACCACTGGAATATTTTTTGCTGTAAGAATTTCGTAGAGCTTTTTTGCATCGGCAATTTCCCAGTCCAGATAGTTGAGCTGGATCATTACAAAATCCCATTGGTACTTATTTACTACATGTTCCAGGGTTTCGGGATCGCTGTGGAAGGAAAAACCTATGCGGCGAATCTTGCCTTCCTTCTTTTTCTTTACCAGATAATCATAAATCCAATCCTGTACTACATCCAGCCTTTCTTCGTTAACGCCATGTGCCATATAAAAATCAAAGTAAGTGGTCTTGCATTTTTCGAGCTGCTTGTTGAATATGGCATCCATGTCGGCTTCTGAAGTGAAGGCCTGCCAGGTAGGCATCTTTGTTGCAAGGTAATAGCTGTCCCTGGGGAATTGTGAAAGCACCTCCCCAGCGAAGATTTCGCTGTTGCCGTTATGATAAAACCATGAAGTGTCAAAGTAGTTCACCCCTGCCTTATAAGCTTTTTCCACCATTGCTTTGGCTTTCTCTGTGTCGATTTTACCGGTGTCGCCTTCGAGTACCGGAAGCCTCATTAGACCAAATCCCAAAAGGGACAACTCTGCGTCCAGGTTATTAAGTTTACGTTTTTCCATTGTATTGCTCCAATATACTGTAAAATTTTTATGTCCTGGTTATAATTATACCAGCATTACAAGGGATGAGTAATCAGCCAATATTGCATCCCCTGTGATTAAACGCATGGGGCTCTCTATTGCCTGAGCGAGGAGCATATGATCGAAAGGGTCTTTATGCAAGATGGGAAGATCCAGGTAAACCCTGATATGTGATTTACTTAAAGGAAGCTCAATGAAATTATATTCATCAGCAAAAGATATTAACTGCATAATATCAATGGGTAATTTTCCAGCCTTTATTTTTATGGCAATTTCCCAATATGAAACTGTACTTATATAAACTTTTGTATCAGGCAGATTAAGAAGATCCAAAACCTTTTCCATACGGCTTGAACCAGTAAAAAACCAGATAAGAGCATTTGTGTCCAATAACCATTTATTCATTCCTGAAAGTCCTCAAGACCAGTCGTATTATAAAATGAATCAATAGTTTCTTCCGGTAAATCATCTTCCCAGCCTTCTGGCAGGTTTATCTTGTTTTTTAATGCACCAAAAGCCATATAAACAGGCTTTTTTTCCTGCACCATGGACAGAGGCACTATAGCCGCTTCGGGGTTACCGTATGCACCTATATAAATTACTTCCCCGGCAGCTGCTTTTTTGACAAGCCTGGATAAGCTCGATTTAGCTTCGTGGATAGGAATGGAATTTATATTACTCATACCTTATCTTAGTCCGGACTGGGCTAATTGTCAAGTATTTATTCGAAAAAACTACTTAATCTTCCCTGTAATCTCCACAACCTCGTCAATCATTGACGAAACATAGTTAATCATGCTTAGAAGCGGCTGTTCTGTGGTTAGATCAACTTCCGCCAGTTTGGCAAGCTCCACAGGTTTTAAGGTGCCGCCCGCTTTAAGTACATCAAGCCAGGTTTCCACTTTTATTTTACCGCTCCGGATATTTTCGAATGCGGCAGTGGCAACTGTAAGACCTGCCGAGTAAGTATATGGATAAAGACCTGAGAAATAGTGCGGCTGACGCATCCATGTTCTTCCTGCATAATCCGGTACCTCCACTGCATCACCCCAGAATTTCTTTATTGTACCCAGCATCAGGCCGTTTAAAACTTTTGCTGTTATTGGTTTTTTTGCTTCCACAAGCCGGTACACTTCCCTCTGATAATATGCTTCCAAAAGATGAGTCACACAGTTATGGTAATAAGTGCGTGAAACCATGGAAGAAAGTACCCAGCGTTTAAAGCGTTCATCAGATTCCTTTGCCTTTAGATGCTCTGCCATGACAATTTCATTCATTGTAGAGGGTGCCTCAACAAAGTACATTGAGGGCCTGGTATTAAAAGCGTTTTGCGCAGCACTGGCAAAATAAAAATGCCCTGCATGACCCAGTTCATGAGCCAGAACAAAGACCTCGTTCATTTGATTGTTCCAGTTAAGCAGTATATATGAACCTTTTTGATAAGGCGACGAGCAGAAACCGCCTGTAGATTTACCCAGACTCTTTGGGAAATCTATCCATCTTTCATCAAAGGATCTTTCAATCATTTTCCTGTAATCAGGACCGAGGAGTGCAAGGCTTTCCAGGGCATAATTTTTGGATTCCTGTGCCGTAACTGCCGGCTCAAATTCAGGGTCTACCGCAAGATGGAGATCGGCATAAGTCATTTTATTAAGTTTATGAATTTCTTTTAAAAGGCTGGCATACTTACGCATAGCGGGAGCAAGTTTCTCCATAATAATATCTATCTGGCGGTTATAAAGGTCAATGGAAACATCCTGCATATCCAGGAGGTAATCAAAAACAGTATCAAAACCCTTTAGATTTGCATAAGCCTTTTCCTTTAAAATCTGCGTCTGGTAGTTATTCGCAAGACCGTTTTCGTATTCTCCCAGTTTTGCATAAAAGTTTTCAAAGGCTGCCCTTCTTATGTCCGTATTAACTACATTTGACCAGCCCCCCTCAAAAAGGCTGAACGACAGATCGTGGGTTTCGCCCTTAACTGTAAAGGTGCCAAAGTTCATATCGGAGAGTTTAAACTTCTGATAAATTTCCCTTGGCGCATTCAAAACCTGGGTAAATTCTGAAAGTGATTTTTCTGTAACCGGGTCAAGTTTATGTTTTAAATCTTTTATCACTTTCTCAAGAAACTTTTTATTCTCGGTTGCATCATTCTTTGCTGCCTCAAGAAGATTTAGATCAAGGGACTGCAGTTCGGACATGAAAAAAACAAGTTTCTTGCTTACATCTGCGGCAAAAATTCCATATTTACCGCTTCTGATTGCATTTTCTTCATTTGTTTGATCGCTTGACAAATTCAATGATTGATAGGTACCTACATAATTCATCAAAACCTGTAAATTCCTGTAATCATCAAGAGCCTTATTTATGATCAGAGATGAATTGAGTTTACCCTTATAGTTTTCTACAAAGGCATTTGCCTGTTTTTCTGCATCAGAAACCGCTGCCTCATAATCTGCCTCTGTTTTAAATAAACGTGATAAATCCCAGGTCTCATTTACCGGAACTTCATTTCTTTTTAATGCCTTCTGTGCCATCTGTGAACTCTCCTTAAAATATCATATTAATAATGTACCTTTTTTAATTATATCTGTCGATATCTCACTTGACAGATCTATTTCCGTATGACATATTTATTGGAGTTAAAAACACAAATCTTTCTGCTTTAGGAGGTTTTTTTATGTTAGTCAGTGTGGTGTACTCAAAATAAACCGCAGGGAGCGGTAACCTCTAAAATTTCAGGTTAATTTTTTACTTCTCTTTAATATGCGGTTTATTCATGATCTTTACTCAAAAATTTTCAGGAGAATTGCATGTTAATAAATTTAGCAGATTACGGTTTCGGCGGTAAGGAAATGCTTGCCGCAGATGAATATATCAGTACCAAAAATGAAGATGGATATTTCCCCGCCAGAATTATTGAAGAAAGGCGGGAACAGTATGCGGTAATTTATGAAGGCGGGGAGACATCCGCCAGAATAAAGGGGAGCCTCTATAAAACTCTGGAAGAAGGTGATATGCATGAAGAGACCTTATTTCCCGTAGTTGGAGATTTTGTTGTAATAAAATACAATCCTTCTGGTCCTTCTTTAATTGAAAGAGTACTTCCAAGGCGCTCTCAGTTTTCCCGGGTGGATTTTTTGGGGCACGCTGCGGGCTATGCAAAGAATGTAAAAGAACAGGTTAATTCCGCCAATTTTGACTATATATTTATAATGTCCTCATTAAACCATGACCTAAACCTGAACAGGCTTGCACGTTACCTTACTGCCTCCCTGCAGAGCGGAGCAATGCCTGTTTTTGTGCTTACAAAGGCAGACCTGGCGGATGACCCGGAAGCAAGTGCAGCAGAAGTCAGCAGGATGATTGCAGGAATTTCGACTAATGTGCCTGTGTTCTGCATAAGTAACAAGACAGGTTATGGACTAACAGAACTAAAGCCCTTCCTTGAACCGGGAAAAACAGTTGTTTTTTTGGGGTCGTCGGGGGTGGGGAAATCTTCCCTCTTAAACGCACTGGCAGGTGAATACCTTATGGATGTAAAAGCCATTAGGGAAGATGACTCCAGGGGGAGGCACACAACAACATACCGCCAGCTTTTTCGCCTTTCATCCGGTGCACTTGTGATTGACACACCAGGCATGAGGGAACTGGGGCTTTGGGATGCAAAGGAAGGTATAAGCCTTGCCTTTGCGGATGTGGAAGAACTATTCACCGCCTGCCGCTTTAACGATTGCAGTCATAATAATGAACCGGGCTGTGCGGTACTTGCGGCTTTGGAAGACGGCAGCCTTGCACCGGAAAAATGGGAGAGTTATAAAGCGCAAATGAGAGAAAATGCCTTTGTTACAAGCCACTCAGAATACCTAAGGAAAAAGCAGGCTTTTCAAAAATCCCTGGCGATTAACACAAGGTCAAAGAAGAATAAATACTAGGGTAAATTTTCTTTCAGCCATATTGCAATGCCGTCTTCATCATTGCTTTTTGTTATAAAGTCAGCAGCAGCTTTTACCTCTTCCACTGCGTTTGACATGGCAATACCGCTGCCGGCATACTGGAGCATGTCGATATCGTTAGTATCATCACCGAAGGCAATTATTTCACTCCTGTCAATATTCCAGATGCCGGCAAGTTTTTCCAATGCTTTGCCCTTCGTTGCATCCCTGTGCATGATCATCCCAAGTCCGTCACGCGCAAGTGACAAATAAAGTTCATCGGGAAGATTATTTAAAACAAAGTCTTCTTCTTCACTGGTTTTTATTACCACATATAATTTTTCTGCATTCAGTTTATGTTCCAAATAATCTACAATTTTAAAATTAATATTGCTTCCAGGCCATTCTTTTTCACAGTCAAAATTGGAATAATGAATACCCTCAAATTCTGATGAAGCTTTTAGACCTTTTTTTGTACATGCATCCAGAAAAACCATTGATATTTTATAATCAATGGAAATTGAACTAATTAATTTTTCACCCAGATGAATCATTCCGCCGTTTTGCGTAATACCTGCATCAAAAAGATCCGGCGGCACTATATAGCTGGCTGTACTGCCCCTGCCTGTGGCATAGACAAGTTTTATACCGCCTTGCCGGCATTTCTCCAGGGCAGAGAAGGTTTGGCGGGAAATGCTTTTATCAGCCTGCAATAAGGTTCCGTCCAGGTCAGTTGCAATCATTTTTATTGGCTTCATTGTTAATCCTATGAATCTATCTTATACTATATATAGGGTATTATGAAGTATAAATACAAAGGCGTTATTTTTGACCTGGACGGAACCCTTGTTGATACTTTGGAAGATATTGCAGCTTCCATGAACAGAGCATTGGAGATGAAAGGCTTTCCTCCTCATCCCGCCGGTGCTTATATGGAAAAGGTCGGCTGGGGGATAAAGCAGCTTGCCCTCCTCTCCCTGCCGGAAGATGTGCAAAAAGATAGGGGAAAAGCTGATGAGCTTGCCGTCCAGCTTTCCAGTGAATCAGCCTCCTATTATGCAGGCAACCCTGTCAAGCTTTCCAAAATTTACCCTGGCATAGAGGAGGTCTTAAGTTTTCTAAGGCAGAAAAAAATAAAACTCTCTGTCCTTACGAATAAACCAGATCCTGTTGCTCAAAAGGTAATCAAGGCTCTGTTTCCGCCCGGCTCATTTGATATAATCAGGGGAGAAATAATGGGAGGCAGCCGTAAGCCTGATCCGCAGTGTGTTTGGGATATATTGGTAGAACTGGATTTAAACCCTGCTGATACTATATTTATTGGAGATTCAGAAATTGATATGGAAACAGCAGTTAATGCAGGCTGCTTTCCCCTGGGAGCGGACTGGGGTTACAGGAGCCGTGAAATTTTATTGGAAGGAGGTGCAAAAAAAATCATCAGCAAACCAGAAGAGCTTCTGGAATTCTTCATTTAATATTTATTATTTGTTATTTGTTACAGGGGGGAATGAATGAAATCAGACGACCCAAGAGTAAAAGAAAATTTAAGCCATCTTGCAAAAGTATTGGCAAAAACAGATGATGCAGCATTAATCGAAAACTTTCTCCAGCGGCTTTTAACACCGACAGAAACTGTAAATATTGCTTCCCGCTGGGCGCTTGTAAAAGCACTGGATCAAAAAGTACCCCAGCGGGAAATTGCAAAAAACCTGGGTATATCCCTATGTAAAATTACAAGGGGTTCCAGGGAAATGAAAAGCCCTGACAGAGCTTTTCAAAAAATGCTGGAACTGGGATAAGAACTTGACAGGTTTTAAAAAGCCCAACCCATGCTGAACCATAACCTTAATCCGCCTGGATCAAAGGTCATCCCAAGTCCGGCAGCATCTGCATCGTAACCATATGCATAGGAATAGCCAATACCTGGTTCAATAAACATATAGCTTCCATTATTCAGAAGAAATTTCCAGCCAGTTAATACACCTGCTTCAAATACATTCATTGTTTTACTGTGACCGTGTGTATAATCAATATAATGGTAGATCCCTGATAAACCAATAAAAAATTTTTCAATATAATTACCAAAAGGATAATATCTGCCGCTTAATTCAAAAGAAAAAGACATGTACTCTGTACCATCTGGCACACTCGAAAAACTACCGTTTAAATATACAAAAGTCAAATTTGTAAGAGCAGAAAAATTTTGTGTGAACCCATGTTCATAACCAACGCCAATACCTACTCCTCCCGCAAGAACACTGATAATTGCAGGTGTTACCTCAGTTAAAAATGCATCTGTAACATAACTTTCTTCAGCATCCTGGGAAAAGACAGGAATACTGATTAAAAGAACCAATAATACACCTAAAATCTTCTTTTTCATCTAGTCCTCCAATAAGTAAATTTACTAAAAAATTTATATTAATTATTGGAGATTGTCAAAAAAAAATCTAAAAAATATGACAAATGTCATATTTGTCCATAGTAAAATTAAAAAGATTTCACTGCCTGCAGGAAGGAATCCCTTGAAGATTGTATTATTTTTTCGTCCACACAGTAGGCAAGGCGGAAATAGCCCGGCATTCCAAAGCCGGAACCGGGGACAGCAAGTATGAGGTATTTTTTTAAGTGTTCTACCCAGGCAAGGTCATCCCCCTTTGGTGCCTGGCAGAAAAGGTAAAAAGCGCCTTCGGGCTTATTGTACATAATGCCGGCTTCGTCCAGAATCTTGCAAAAGGCATCCCTTCTTCCTTTATACACTTCCAGGTCAACCTTTACTTCGCCGTAACCGGAAATTAGTTCCCCTACAATGCGCTGCATGAAAGCCGGTGCGTTTACATAGCCAAGAATACGGGTGGCGTAAGTAAAGGCATCCAGCAGGTTTTTTTTGTCATTTATATCGGGACCTACAGCAATGAAGCCTATGCGTTCACCCGGCAGGGAAAGGCTTTTTGAGTATGAATAGACAACTATTGCCTCCGAATAGGCGGAGAGGATGGGCGGCACTTCAATGCCGTCGTAGGCAAGTTCCCTGTAAGGCTCATCGCAAACCAGGTAAGGCAGCCGTCCGCTTTTTTGTCCATGCTCCTTTAATATGGCAGCGAGGGAGTTGATGGTTTCCCTGGGGTAAATTTTTCCTGTGGGGTTGTGGGGGGAGTTAATGAGGACGGCTGCCGTTTTATGGGAGAGCCGGGCTTTTATTGCATTTATGTCCAGGTTAAAATCGGGGAGGGAATTTACTTCCACGATATTGCCGCCGTGGTTTTTTGTATAGGGGCGGTACTCCATAAAATAGGGTTTGGATACTATTACTTCGTCACCTTCGTTCAGAATGGACTTAAAAACCACGTTTAAGCCGCCTGCAGCACCTACGGACATGATAATATGAGAGCCGTCTATTTTAACGCCCTGGTCTTTTTGCACCCTGGAAGCGAGAATTTCCCTTACCTCGGGGAAGCCGCCATTGGGCATATAACCATGAACGCCCTTTGTTCTGTCATTACTCAGTTTAGAAAGGGTTTCGAAGAAAGCAGGAGGCGGATCCAGGTCGGGATTTCCCAAAGAGAAATCAAAAACCTTGTCAGCTCCATGTTCTTTCTTTAATAAGGTTCCCTCTTCAAACATCTTCCGGATCATTGATTGAGAACCCAGGGCGTCTTTTACTGCATTTGCTACCGGCATATATCTACCTTCTTTACCATCATGGATGGCTCATCATACATGATGGTGTTTTAATTTATTTACTATAAAATAAAACTGTGCTAGGGTAAAGCATGAACTATAAACTGGAAGACTGCCTAAAATATGCAGACGAAACAAGGGATCTGATCCTTAAAGAAAATGCACTAATTGAAATTCCCAATTTGTTAAAAAATAACTACGACTTTGATTCTGTCTGCATAATTGCAGATGAAAATACATACAGGGTTGCAGGGGAAAAAGCAGAAAATATTATCTTATCTGCCGGTATAAATATTTCAGGGAAGCATATATTTCCGGCAGAACCCAGGCTAAATGCCGAGTATGAACATATCCGTTTCCTGAAAAAATGGCTCCCTTCCCTTCCCTCCTATCCCCGCATTGTACCTGTTGCTGTGGGAGCAGGGACATTGAATGATCTTGTAAAACGGACTTCCATGGAACTTGAGCTTGGATATTTCTGCGTTCCCACAGCAAGCTCAGTAGACGGTTTTACACCTAACGGTGCTTCGCTTTTGATGGACGGCTTCAAGCAGACCCTGCCCTGCCCTGCTCCCAGGGCGCTTGCTGTAGATACAGACATAATTGCAAAGGCACCGGCTTATTTAAACAGTTCCGGCTTCGGCGACCTTGCCAGTAAAATTATTGCAGGTACTGACTGGATCATTGCAGATATGGCATCTTCGCTTGAAGCACCGGAAGCGCATAAAATTCTCCCCATAGCCTGGGATATGGTACAAAACGGTTTAATCGATGTTTTGCAAAGATCCATTGATGCGCATAAGGGAGATAAAAATGCAGTCAGCCTCCTCTTTGAGAAACTTGCCATTACAGGGCTTGCCATGCAGTATATGAAGAATTCCAGGCCGGTATCCGGCACAGAGCACTTATTCAGTCATGTCTGGGAAATGGAGGGGCTTAAGGTAAATGGAGTACCTGTAACACATGGGCATAAGGTGGGAATAGGCACCCTTAGCGCAACTGCCTTTACCGAGATCTTTTTTAAAGATCCAAATGCTCCGCCCCTGCCCTCCCCTTCATTCAAGCGTCCCAGCCTGGAAGAACGCAGAGCTGAGGTTTCAGCAGCATTTAAAGACAGCAGGGCACATGACAAAATTATTATAGAAGCCGAAGCAAAGTACATGGATAATAAGAAAGCAGAGGCTATTACAGAACTATTCAAAGATTCCTGGAAGGAGATTCGCACTAAGGTGCTGGAAAGGATGATCCCCTACAGCGAACTAAAGGCAATGCTGCAAAAAGCAGGCTGCCCTGTGGTACCGGAAGAAATCGGGATTAAGAGGGATTATGCCATTGCCACAGCCAGGCGGGCACAGATGATCAGGTGTAAGTACTGCATACTGGACCTCTCATGGGACATGGGAAACTTCGCCCCCATCCTCGCAGAAATTGAAAATTCCTCGCAGTATTTATACTAAAGGACGTGCAATGCGTGCAATATCTGCGAAAACACCTGCGGCTGTAACCTGAGCACCTGCGCCGGGACCCTTAATCACCATGGGCAATGCACTGTAACGATTTGTGGTAATTACAACCATATTGTCAGAGTCCACCAAGGATCTAAAGGGACTGGCCTCCCCTTCTTCCCTGAGTGAAAGGCGGGCTTTACCCTGCTCTATTACAGCAATATATCGCAGCGCTTTGCCATTTTTTGCAGCTCCGGATCTCTTTTCTTCAAAGGCAATGTCGTTTTTTTCCAGCTCTATAAAAAAGGAATCCACATCGGGAGCCTCAAAACAGGCGGCTGGTAAAATGGGTTCAATTTCCACCTGGGAGAATTCCAGGGTCATGCCGGATTCCCTTGCTAGTACCAGAGCCTTGCGGGCTGCATCCATGGCATTCAGGTCATCCCTGGGATCCGGCTCTGTATAGCCCTTTGCCTTTGCCTCCCCTACCAGGGCAGAAAAGGTTTTACTACCGTCATAATTGTTAAAGATAAAACTTAGGGTGCCGGAGAGAACTGCCTCAATTTTTACTATCCTGTCACCGGAGAGGGTGAGATCCCTCAATGTGGAAATTACCGGGAGCCCTGCACAGACTGTGGTTTCGTAAAGGTACTGTATATTCCTTTCCCTGGAAACATTGCCCAGGCTCAGGTAATAATCCATGGAGCCGGAATTGGCACGCTTGTTTGGAGTAATTACAGGGATTGAGGACTTTAGTATATCCAGATAAAAAGCGGCTACAGCTTCGCTTGCCGTGCAGTCACAGAAGGCAGAATTTGGCAGGTTCATTTTTTTCATGTTCTCTATAAAAGATTCCATTGTGAATGGCTCTATCTTCTTGCTGTCCCTGCCTTCCTTGGTTTTAAGATTTGCCTTGATATTTGCAGAATCCAGTCCCTGAGGATCAAATGCCATATTCTTGGAATCCGCTGCTCCTATGAGGTTTACCTGGATCTTATGGCTCTGTGCAAGAATCTCCTTTTGCATGGCAATCTGTGAAAGTAAAGTCCCGCCTATAAGACCTGTTCCCACCAGGAAGAGATTTACAGAACGCACCCCGTATAAAAAGAATGCCTCATGTACTGCATTCAGAGCTTTGGATTCGTCCTCTCCCTGGATAACGGCAGATATATTAATCTCTGAGGAACCCTGAGCAATGGCAACTACATTTATGCCGTTCCTTCCCAGGGCATGGAAAAACTTACCGGAAATACCGGAGGAACTCTTCATTCCTTCTCCCACAACAGCGATTATGGAAAGGTTGTTTTCCGGTATGGGCGGATCAATTTCACCTTTGGAAATTTCCTTGTAAAATTCCTCTTCCAGAGCTGCCTTTGCCCCTTCCATGTCTACGGGGTGAACTGCAAAACATATGGAAAACTCGCTGGAACTTTGGGTAATTAAAATTACACTAATACTTTTCCTGGCAAGAGCACTGAACAGGCGGGAGGAAAAGCCGGAAACCCCGACCATGGCAGGTCCCTGTAAGCGTAGGAGGGAAACAGGACTCATGGAGCTAATCCCCCTTACCGAGTACTGGCTTACTTCGGCATTCCGGAGTATTAAAGTCCCCCTGGATTCGGGGTTAAAAGTATTTCTTATTCTTATGGGAATATTTTTATTTAAAGCCGGCTTGATGGAAGGCGGATAAATTACCTTTGCGCCAAAGTGTGAAAGTTCCATTGCCTCTTCGTAGGAGATGCTCTCTATGGAAAATACATTTTTTACCTGCCTGGGATCTGCTGTTAAAATACCGTCCACATCCGTCCATATTTCCACTTCCTCTGCATCCAGGGCAGCGGCAAAAAATGCGGCAGTAAGGTCTGAACCGCCCCTGCCCAGGGTGGTTGTGGCACCATCCCTTGCCGATGCAATAAAGCCGGTTGCAATTTCCAGGGGATTAGAGGCGAGGTTATTTTTATCCCCTTTTAATAACGCAGAAAAATGACTGCGGATCAGGGCTGTGCTTTCCTCTTCAAAAATTAATGCATTTGTAAAATCTTCATTTGTTTTAATAAAAGTTCTGGTATCCAGAAAGTAAGAAGGACAACCCCTTGCAGAAAGCACCGAAGACAGTATAAAACCTGCAAAACGCTCTCCAAAACTTAGCAGGAGATCCTGGCTTCTTATGGAAAGTTCCCTTAAAACATAGATGCCATCCAGCACCCTTAGAAGGGAAGAAAACATATCTTCGAGTCCTTTAAGGGATATTTCCAGATCCTTTCCGGTTAAAAACCTTCCTGCCATGTCTAAATGCCTTCTTTTTATAATTCCAACAGCATCTATATATTTTATATCCCCTTCCGATGCCTTATTGCCTATATCTTTAAGCTCATCTGTTACTTTTGACAGGGCAGAAACCACTACCAGGGCAATTTCTCCGCGTTTATCAGTAATTATTTTAATAACTTTTTCCAGAGCTTCCTTTGAACCCAGGGAAGTTCCGCCAAATTTTAATACAAGCATGATTTCTCCGTCTTTAGACTTATACTATCAATTAAAAACTAATTCAACAAGTTCACCTTGCAAGCAGAAAACCTAACATGTTATAATGACCAATGGATGAATCTCCCAGGGTAAAATTCCTTGTTTTTGCAGTTGAAGATATGCGCTATGCCCTTCCCTCGGCAATTATCAATGAAGTAGCTTTATTGGAAAAAATTTTTCCCCTGCCTCTGGTTCCGTCATATATTAAGGGAATAATAAACCGTTATTCAGTTCCCTATGCATTGATCGATATAGGCAGGCTTTTATCAAAAGAAGCAAAAACTGCTTCCAAAGTAATTGTTTTAAAAGAAGAGATTGATAAACTAGCCTTTCTTATTGATGATGTACTGGACATCCTGGACATTCCTTCCGAAAGTTTAATGAAAACAGATCCTGATGAAAACTCAGTTGCCGGTTCAGTAAATGCTTCTTTTGAATGGAAAGACAGTCAGGTTTTCTGCCTGGACACAGATGAACTTTTTCGCCGGATAAAAGATGATTTTAATCAACTTTAGGAAAAAACGTGGTTAACTATTTTATTTTTCCGCTTGGAAATACAAAAATTAATTTAGGCATTCCAAAAGACAATACCGAAAAAATTGTCCCCATAAACAGGGATCAGAATATCCTGCTTGCAGAAGATCAGGGACAGAACTATATCTCAATACCCATACTGTTTAAGTTAAACGGCAGCATCAGTCCTCATGCAGTAGTATTAAAAAACTGTAATACCATGCTCCTGTGTCCTAAGATCGATTCAGAAATTACTGTTTCCAGTGATGAGATATACGAAATGCCTAAAGCACTGCAGCATTTTTTTGTTTATGTAAATGGAATCTTTTTCCGGGATAATGATCTTATTCTCATAATGGATACAGACCTTTTATTGGAGAAACTCCTGTGATAAATGTTTTAATAGCGGATGACAGTTCCCTTGCAAGGGATATAATCAGGGATTTTCTGGAAGAAGAAGGCAGTTTTAAGATAATCGGAGAGGCAAAAGACGGGGAAGAGGCTGTAGAAAAAATCCTTTCGCTTAATCCTGACCTGGTAACACTGGATATGGAAATGCCCAAAAAGACAGGTATGGAAGTAATAGATGAAGTATTAGGCCAGACAAATGTACCCATTGTTGTAGTTACAAGCCATGATACTGCACAGATTGCTTACGAAGCTTCTTTAAAAGGTGCACTGGAATTTTATCCAAAAAATATTTTTACCCTTTCAACAGAAGATGAAAAACGCAAATTAATATATGAAACACTTAAAAGAATCAGCGGCATAAAGGCAAGAAAAAACTTTTCATTTAATACTCCGCAGCCGGCTCCGGATAAAAGAACCATAAAAGCCGTTCTTATTGCATCTTCTACAGGCGGTCCCAAGGCTTTAATGCAGTTTTTTTCAAATCTTCCGCGCAGCTTTCCCATCCCCATTATAATAGTACAGCATAACAGCACAGGATTTGATACCAGTTTCGCCAAATGGCTGAATAATTTTGCGGATTTAAACGTTAAACTTGCAGATGACGGGGAGAAAGCAGAGAGGGGGCAGGTATATATTGCACCTACCGATAAACATTTGGAGATAACCGCAGAGGGAGATTCAATAATTCTAAATTATAATGACAGCCCAATGGTGAATAACCAGAAACCTTCTGCTGATGTTCTTTTCAGATCTGCTTCAGTAATTCTGGGAGAATCTGTCATTTCAATCGTACTTACAGGTATGGGAAATGACGGCGCTGCAGGTACCAGATTAATAAAGGAAAGGGGCGGTATTACCCTTGCACAGGATGAAGGGAGCTCCCTTATTTTCGGCATGCCCAAGGCAGCAATAGATACCGGCTGTGTGGATCTGGTACTGCCCCTGGAAAAAATTCCAATAGAACTGGAAAAATTAATATTATGAAAGATAATGATGCTGAATTAATTATCCAGAGTGCAGAAAAGTACTATGGAATTAAAACAGATTTAATTGACGCGAAAAAACTGGAAACCTGTATTAAAGAAAAATACGGCGTTCTGGACACAGATATTCTGGAAAAGATTTTTTCATCAGGGGAAGCAGCAGAATTTTTAACGGTAAGTGAAACTTATTTTTTCCGCGAGCCCATGCATTTTGACTTTTTAAGTGAATATTTAACACAAAAAAACGGAAATTTAAAAATATGCTCTGCAGGGACTGCATCAGGCTGTGAGGCATACAGCATTGCAATACTCATTGAATCTTTTATGAACTCCGGAATTAACAGTAATTTTAAAACTTATGAAATAGATGCCTTTGACATCAATCTCCATCAAATAGAAAAAGCAAATGATGGCATATACGGACAGAGAAGCTTGAGGGAAGACGGCAGTACCTTTCACAGCATAATGGAACCTTATATGAACAAAAATGAAAATAATCTGACACTGCTTGATTCAATTAAAAAGAACATAAATTTTTTTGTGCATAATTTAATGAAAGAACTGCCGTATAAAGATTATGATATTATTTTTTTCAGGAATGCCTTTATTTATTTTACAGATGATCACAGAAACACAGTACTGAGTAATTTAAGTTCAGCACTCAAAGAAAACGGGCTCCTTATAATGGGTGTTTCAGAAACAGCAAATGCAAAACCCAAAGGACTTATTCAAAAAATCAATAATGATGTTTTTTATTTTCAAAAAACCGTGTAAATTGGAGGAAAAATGTTTTTTTCAAAGTTAAAGATTTCCGTAAAACTGATTATTTCCAGTCTGGTTTTTCTTATTCCAATAGGTGTAATGATTTTCTTTATTTCTTCGATAACATTCGGCACAATAAGAAGAAGCCAGCAGATTCATTACGGCATTACTTCATTAAAGCCTGTGGTTTGGATACTTCAAGTACTGCCTGAATACCTCGATATGCAGCTAGGTCTTAATCAGGGCAATATCAGGAACCTCCATGAGGGTATTACTGCTGCTCTTATAGACCTGGACAGGGAAATAAACCGCTATAGGGAAAATGAAATAAATTTTTCAAATTTCCAGGCTCACTGGCATAAACTCACAAATGTAGACAGAAACAATACTGAAATATACCAGCAGTACTTTGAATTTGCGTTTAACCTTATAAGCGAAATGATTTGGCTTGGAGAAAAATCCGGAATTAACCTTGTAAATGATATGAATACTTATTATTTTGTTGCAGCTTCCCTTTCTTTGATACCTGAAGCATATAACAGACAGATTACAATTGCAAACATAATAAGGAAAAATCTTTTTGAGGCGGAAGACATAGTAAATAACTGGAACAGTGAACTGAGCGAATCTCATGCACTGGGCAGAAGATTAAACACAGCTCTGTTTGAAGATGATCCCCGTCACATGCCCTTTTCCATGATTAATTTTACAGACATGCAGCTTGTTATGAACTCTAACCTCTTAATCAGTTCTGACAGGGACAGGATCCTTAGCGGAGTAAGGTCTGCCATGGAAGGGGGAAGTGAAGAAGATTATCATGAGCTCCTCGGCAGTTTATACCAGTATGAAGAAGGATATAATTTGCTTGCCGAACAATTTTCCAGAATATGGGGTTTTAATATAATTAACCCCACCACTGTATATGAATTTATGGAAGCAATGAACAGCATGCATTACGGTCTTACCCAGGTTTGGGCAATGTCTCTTGAGCATCTGGATATACTAACCAGGCAGAACACAGTTCAGGCACAAAGGCAGTTAATTCTGTATCTTTCAATTGTGCTGGTATCGCTGGGCATAGCCATTGTCTTTGTAGTTTTTATTTCCCGTGATATTAATATTTCGGTTAAATCCCTCAGAAAACTGTTTAAAGGGTTAAACGAAAATGATTTAACCATGTCATTGCCCATTAATTCCAGAGATGAGTTTGGTGAACTAATGACTGCATTTAACGGATTTCTCAATATACTGCGTTCTACCTTCGGCAGTTTCAAGGAGAGCGCCCAGCTTGTCGCAGATTCTGTCTTTGATATTTCATCATCTTCCAAGGAAATTACCACCACTGCAAATGAGCAGTCCACCAGCGTTTCAGAGATCGTCAGTACCATGGAAAGCAGCAAGAATTTATCCGAGCAGATTGCCATTAAAACTACCGAAGTAGCAAATCTGGCACAGGAAACCCAGGAACTCAGTTCCAAGGGCGCAGACCTTAGGGAAGCAAATCAGGACATGATGGAAGATATCCGCAAGCAGAACCAGAAGATCATCAATGAAATAAGAAACCTCTCCGATATGATTATCAGAATCAGTGAGGCAATAAGGATAATTGACAGTATTGCTGACCAGACCAAGCTCATTGCATTTAACGCCTCGCTTGAGGCATCTTCTTCCGGGGAGGCAGGCGCAAGGTTTTCTGTCGTTGCTGCAGAAATAAGGCGCTTTGCAGATAATGTTGCAGAATCCACCTTTCAGATAAAGCAAAGAATTGAAGAAGTTCAGGAAGCATCACAAACCCTGATTGCAGAGGCAAACAATGGTTCCAGACAGATAGAGATAGGCTATGAAAGAATGAGCGAGCAGAAAATTGTCTTTGAAAACATAGTGGATAATTCGCAGAATGTAGCAACAAGATCCCAGCAGATCTCTAATTTAAGCAGGCAGCAGGAACTTGCATCTTCGCAGATATTTACAGCCCTTAAGGAAATTTCTGCCGGAATTAAGCAGTTTGTAGTTGCTACATCATCCACATCCGGTATTGCAGACTCATTAAACGGAATGTCTGTAGACCTGAAAGACAGGGTGGAAAAATACAAAACAGACAAAGAGGAAGTATAATTATGTCCGGCGCTTATGAAAACACTGCAAGCGGAATAGCAGCCCTTGCCTCAAAAATGGAGAAAGATGTACTAAACGGTTTTGCCATTCTGGAAAAAAACGTTAAAAAAATGGAAGACATAAAGGAAAAAAATTCCGGGGTAATTAACGGTATAATTTCTCTAAGCAGCAAGGTTAATAAAATCAGGGACATAGTGAGGGTTATTAACACAATCACAGATCAAACAAAGGTAATTGCATTTAATGCAGCGCTGGAAGCGGCAAGTGCAGGCGATATGGGGAAACGCTTTTCCGTTGTTGCCGGCGAAGTTAACCGCCTGGCAGATGATATAGCAGGCTTAACCAGGCAGATACGCGAGCAGGTGGAGGAAATTCAGAGCTCTTCATCCTATCTTATTGTTTACAGCGAAGAAGGTTCTGATAAAATTTCCGAGGGCTATAAACTTATAAAGGATTTGGAAGATGTTTTTATGGAAATAAAGGCAGGAGCAGAGATTACATCAAACCAGGTACGGAGCGCAAATGCCGATTGATAAAAGCCGTTATATCAA
>Ga0099364_10004050_pt1 | contig 22308 bp, 21 predicted proteins | sample TergutTh196P3_FD_73070 | JGI IMG/M metagenome (GOLD analysis project Ga0099364, IMG submission 73070) | Microcerotermes parvus P3 segment gut microbial communities from Pointe-Noire, Republic of the Congo - Th196 P3 | ecosystem: Host-associated > Arthropoda: Insects > Digestive system > Gut ...
ACAAACGATTTGACAAAGGCTGTTAACTGGTGCATTAGCCAAGGCTTTAATGATATGGTCATTACAGGAGCCACAGGGAAAAGAGAAGACCATACATTGGGCAATATTTCTCTGCTTGCAGAATATTGCCGGCAGGCTAACGTGATAATGGCAACCGACACAGGCATTTTCAAAGCATATTACAATAGCGTTGAGATTGAGACTTTTGCCGGTCAGCAGGTTTCGATATTTTCAATTGACAGCGATACCGAAATAACATCGGAAGGATTGAAATATCAACTCAACAAAACAAAACTTGCAAACTGGTGGACGGCAACACTAAACGAAGCGTTGGGCGACAAGGTTTTTCTGGATTTTAAACAGGGACGAATTATTGTTTTTTTGAAGTACGGGTAACGCATTTTTTTCGTTATTTTATTTTTGTTTTTAAAAAAACAATTACATTTGCAGCCAAATTGATAAGAAAAATGAATACAATGTACAATAACTCTTTCTTTTTTTACTTCTATTTTTATTTCAAGAGGAGATAAAGGGGATTTTTGTATAGATAATTTAAATTTACAGGTTGCAAGGGTCCCCAAAAGGGACTCTTTTTTTAATGATATTTAATTATGAAAGTTTCAATTCAGGGAATAGCGGGTTGTTTTCACGAGATGGCTGCAAAACAATACTTTAAAGACGAAAACGTAGAGATTGTGCCATGCTCGTCATTTGAGGCAACGCTGAGCGCAACGCTCAACGGAACAGCTGATTACGCCGTAATGGCAATAGAAAACGCGCGGTCGGGAAGCATTCTGCAAAACTATACCCTTATTCGCGAATCGGGTATGAAAATCTTAGGCGAACACAATCTTAGGATTATCCAGAATCTTATGGCTTTGCCCGGACAAACAATGGAGGCAATTCATACCGTGCGCTCGCATCCGATAGCGTTGGCGCAGTGTATGAACTACCTGCAGCAACGCCCTGAATGGGCGCTGGTTGAAAGCGAAGACACCGCCGAAGCGGCAAGGGAGATTGGCGAAAAAAAACTTTACGGCATGGCGGCAATCGCTCCAAAAGCGGCGGCAGAAATATATGGTCTTGAAATAATGGCGCCGAGCATTGAAACGTATAAACAGAACTATACAAAATTCTTGGTAATAGGTTCTCAAAGTCAATGCGTAGATTATGGAAACAAAATATCCGTCTGTTTTTCAACCAGACACGAAGCGGGCGCCCTGGCAAAAGTATTGGTAAGACTTGCAGACAGGAATATAAACCTGTCTAAAATTCAATCTGTTCCGAAGTTTTGCAAAGAGTGGGAATATATGTTTTACTGCGATCTTGAAACGCCCAAAGATATTACTTCGGAAATAGTTAGCAGGATACTGAGAGGCCACGTCAATGACCTTGAAATATTGGGAATTTACAAAAAAGGAGAGATGCAATATGATAGTTAAACCGGCACAACGAACCGAAGCGGTAAAGGAATATTACTTTTCGCAAAAGCTTGCACAGATTGACGAAATGAAAAATGCGGGCGCCGATGTTATCAACCTCGGAATCGGAAGCCCCGACCAACCGCCTTCACAAAATGTTATAAATGCCCTCATAAACGAAGCCGTGAAGCCGACATCGCATGGGTATCAGAGCTATAAGGGAATTTTAAAACTGCGAACGGCTTATGCCGACTGGTATAAAAAATATTTCAATGTCGCATTAAACCCTGAAGAAGAAATTCTTACGCTGATGGGCAGCAAAGAGGGAATTATGCACATAAGCATGGCTTTTGTAGATTGCGGTGACGAGGTTCTGACTCCCGATCCGGGTTATGCAACTTACTCATCGGCAACGCAATTAGCCGGCGGAACAGTTAGAAATTACAATCTTACCGAAAAAAACGGGTGGCTGCCAGATATTGACGCTTTGGAAAAAAGCGACCTCTCGAAAGTTAAGCTCATGTGGATAAATTATCCCCACATGCCTTCGGGAACAAAAGGCTCCGCAAAACTTTTCAAAGAATTGACGGCGTTTGCAAAAAGACATTCGATACTGCTGTGCAACGACAATCCTTACAGTTTCATTCTCAACAACGATTATTTAAGCATTCTGTCCGTGCCGGGCGCAAAAGAGGTTGCCCTTGAACTGAACTCTCTCAGCAAATCGCACAATATGGCAGGGTGGCGCATCGGAATGGTCGCAGGAAACGGAGACTATATAAGAGAGATACTTAAAGTTAAAAGCAACATGGATTCGGGCATGTTTCTTGCCATGCAAAGCGCAGCCGTAGAGGCACTTAACAATCCTGAATCATGGTACGGCTCCGTTAACGAGGTATATTTAAAAAGACGAAAAATTGCGGAAGATATACTAAAACTGCTCGGTTGCAGATATGACGCCTCGCAAACCGGACTGTTTGTTTGGGGAGCGATTCCCGACAATATCGAATCGTGCGAAAAGTGGGTTGAAGAGATTCTTCTCAAAGCCCATGTATTCATAACTCCGGGATTTATTTTCGGAAAAAACGGAGAACGGTATATAAGAATCTCGCTATGCTCCCCCGAAAACAGATTAACCGAAGCGAAAGAGAGGTTAAGAGGTTGTTTAAATTAAAAACATACACATAGCGGCATTTTATTTTGTCAATTTAAATTAATTTTATATTTTTGTCTTTTCGGGCAGTTGCCATAATGGAACTGACCATGCCGGAGGCATGGGATAATGTTGTCGAATTTGCGTATTTTGTATTGACGCAAAAACAACATAAAATAAAATATAAGATGAAGACGATTAATAAACAATGGAATACAAAATAATAAAAAATATTGTATTTTTTTTGGAAATTAAAAAAAGCATCGTATATTTGTACGATGCGCCGAAATCCCTTCGGGACTTCGTACATCTGCCGGTTTTGCTAAAGGCAAAACCCTTCGCAAAGCCAGCGGGCGTTGTAGGCAAGCGGGGCGACAGTGCGGCTATTGAAAGAGTAAATAAAGAATAAACAAATATGGAATCATTAAGAAAAATTACAATTCTCATTTTTTTGCTTGCCACATTCAGTGCTGCAAATGGACAGCCCAGAATGCAACCAAAGAAAATTAAGGCAAAAGAAAGTTATACTCATTCTTCAACGCATTTTAGTTTTCCAAAATCATTGTTTGGAGATTATCAGCGTGAAAGTATTCATTCGTTCGACAAAAAAAATCAGAATATTGGAGTTTCGTATGGGAAAAACCAAAATGGAGAACGGACGATGGTTACAATTTATGTGTATCCAGCGTTCGATGCTTACGAAGGTCGCCTTCGTAAAGAATACCAAAATTCATTATATTCCGCTTTTTATGCGATGGAAAAAGATGGATTGCACGCAAGACAAAATCATGTCCAACACAAAGGAGAAAAATATATTTGTAACGGATTTGAAGCTACATTTACAACAGACAAAAACGATTTGTCTCAATTAACCGTTTTTGAATCAGGAACTTGGTTTTGCAAGATTAGAATTACAAGTAGCCAAAGAGATACCACTGTTTTGGCGGACTTGAAAAAACAAATACTACAAGTTTATGACCCAACAAATTTAGCCGACTTAACACCATTGAATGAAAGAATAAGTGTTTATATGGCAAAAGCGGCATTTAGAGATTCTGTTTTGTTGGGTTCTGCAATGGGAAGTGCTTTTGAAAAAATTGATTGGGTAATGGAAAATGTTGATGAGAAAGAAAGGGCAACAGGAATGCCCGATTTATACTTGGATTTTCATTTGGCAGGTTTAAAAGCATTTATGGAATTTCAACATAGACCTAATTTTATCAATTACAAGAAAAGTACTTTTGCTGACGATTATTTACGACAACTGCAAATAATATACGATGCGGATTTTTTAAATGAGTTTGTAATGGAGCAATACGATATGATATTGATAATTCCAGAAAATATTCCCGACAAATATGATGAATACCTGAAATGGAAATTGCAAAACAATATTACGATTAAATTGAACGATGAATTTTATGTCATATCATTTGCAGCAAAAAAGTAAACTATGCACGAAACGACAAAGATAAAGAGCCGAGCGGCAGCGTGCAACGGGCGGTATGGCGCAACGGCGGCAACCCCAAAATAATTTTAAACTATCTCTAAACAGCGAACGCAAAAAATAAAAAAAACGCTATCTTTGCAGCCATTGAAAACCGCATGAAGTGCAAAATAAAAAAAGACTGATATGATACCTGTTATATTACTTGCCGACCCTGTTTCTGCCGGCAGCGCCGAGGTTATAACCTCATGGTTCGAATTGCTTATAAAAGGCGGAGTGATAATGATACCTATTGTTCTGCTGTCGATATTCAGCGTTTATTTGTTTATTGAGCGTTTCACTTATATCAGGCAAACAACCAAAATAGACGAAGAGCTTATAGACAATGTCTTATTGGAAATGCGCAACGCAAACATACCCAAAGCTATCCAACATATCCAACACGACTATACTTCAACGGGTAAAATTATTTTAGGCGGACTCAGCAAGGCGGGAAAACCTGTGCAGGAGATTGAACGCCATATAGAATCGGCAACAAATCTGGAAGTTACAAAAATGGAAAAAAACACGGGATATCTTGGAATAATAGCCGGAATTGCCCCCATGCTCGGGTTTATCGGAACTATTTCGGGCGTAATCAAAATATTTTACAACATCTCGCTTTCCGACAACATAAGCATAGGAATCATAGCCAGCGGATTGTATCAGAAAATGATATGCAGCGGCGCGGGACTGATTGTCGGAGTAATTGCCTATTCGTTCTATCATTATCTTCAAATGAAGATAGACCGTTATCTAATTAAACTTCAGGAAAATCTGCTTAAATTTCTAAAAGAGTTGTAAGATGAATATCCGAAGAAACAAGCGTTTTGTGCCCGAAGTAAGCACCTCGTCTCTTAACGACATAATGTTCTTTCTTCTCTTGTTTTTTCTTATCATCTCAACGCTCAGCAATCCGAATGTTATAAAAATTTTGCTCCCCACCGCAGACGCCGCTCAAAATGTGAGTAAACAACAAATAAGTTTAACCGTTACCCCCGATAAGCGATATTACATTAATCAGACTGAAGTAAACGCAAACGAACTCGAACAGGCTCTCGCCGTATCAACGCAAGGCATTGAAAGTCCTACAATTGTTGTAAGAATTGCCAATAACCTTAATGTTCAAGACCTTGTAGATGTGTTGGAAATAGGGGTAAAACTTGACGTTAAAATGGTTATGGCTACGGATAAAAAATAGTCTGAAATTGTATAGCTTTGGGTAAATATTTTAATTTCTATAGAAACTCACCAATGCCGAAAAAACCAAACGTCCATTTCGAACAAAGGTATTCGCGGACAAGATTTATTGCATCTTCGCCTCTAACTCCTCGAGTATTTATTTCGGGTTTAAAGAATATATAGATTGAACGTCACATCAATCATCGTTTTATCATCAATTCTATAAAACCTTTGGTTAGTAGTCGGGGAGTTTAATCCGCCCAATTTTTCAACGTATTCCCCCAATTTGATATAATCAAAGCATTGCCTCGCATTTTTGTGCAGTTTGGAGCTGCCCGAATACCAAGCGGTTTTTTTATGAAATTGCTTTACAAATTTTGCCAGATTCAACACCTCATCGGGCGAACTGTCGCCACCCATAAAGCAGACACAGGTAACGGCATTTCCATAAACATCAAGCAACGCGGACAAAACGCTTTCCGTCAATGTTTCACCTGTATCTTCCTGCAAATGAGGACTGTGGCAACCTGCACAACGGTTTGGGCAACCCGACAGATTGAGCGCAAGCGTTACCTCGCCGGGAATTTCCTGAAATACAATATCATAACTCGCATATCGAAGCATAATGACGAATTGCCGCTTCCTGCTGGCGGGGATGTGAAAAATTGCTGACTCGTTTCATGTAGCCGATAATGCGCGTGAGGTAATCAAGATTTTCACTTTTACACGCGGGACAGGTTTTCAAATTCCGCTTGTCAATGTGTCCGCAATCGTTGCAAACCGCATTTGGGATATTGAAAGTGAAATAGTTACAACCTTCTTGTGTTGCTACACGCAATAATTGGCGATATTGTTCGCGGCTCAAATGTTCCTCCAAATTCAAGTGCAATGCCGAGCCGCCTGTCAGGTGTTCGATGTATTTTCGTCCATGCAGGCGAAATTTATCAATAATGTTGAGCGTTTTATCTTCCACAACGAAAAAATAACTGTTGTAGCAGTCGCGCTGCACGCGGTAGCCTGCTTCTCTGTCCCATTTGGCGTGTTTAACGCCTACATTTTCGGCAGGTATCATTTCGCAGTTGAACATCACTTCTTTGGTGCGGTATTTTTTGTTGTACATTTCGATTAATCCAAGCGTTTTCCCTACAAATTCCGCGTAGGCGGGATTGTCGGTGATTTCAATGCCCAGAAATTCAGCTGCTTCGACCAATCCGTTCACCCCGATGGTGAGGTATTGCCTTGAAAGATTGATATAGCCCGCATCGAACAGGGGCAACATACCTTTTGCCTGCATGTATTTCAGGTTTTCGTTGTACGCCAACTGCGTTTTATGCACCAAATCAACCACTTCTTCCAAAAAGAAAAAATAATGCGTTCCCTCTCTTGCCGCTTTTTGTATGCAACGGTTGAGGTTGATGGTCAGTACGCTTTTGGAGCCTGTGGAAACGCCGCCCGCGCCAAGCGTATAACTGAATCCGTTGTCCTGTATCTCATTGCGCAGGCGGCAGCAACTGCTCAACGAATCGGCGTTGTCGCTCATATAGGTAAAAAACGAATGTCCTTCGGCATACATTTCGGCGGTGAAATCGGCGTATTCCCTGTCTTTGGCATCGCCGTTTTCGGACAGTAAAGCCATCGTTTCCACAGGGAAAGTGAGTACGGAGCGCGTCCGCTCTTGGTTAAACCACTTCATAAACCGTTTTTGCAGCCACGAAAGCGAATTCCAATCGGGGCGGCTGCCATCGGGGAAGATAAATTCGCCGAACAAACTCTCGAAATAGAAACGGTCGTAATAGGATATGTTCCAAAAAACCGCCTGAAAATTACGCGCGCCGGTCGGCTGATTGATAGAGTAAACGATTTGCTCGAAACAGTCGGTAATCATTTTGTCTATCGTTCTCTTTTTCAACGATAAATCTGCATGTTTGTCGGAATTGAGGTAATAATCCGTGCCGTATTCCAGACCGATGAAATAGTTGAGGTACATCAGAAATTCGGGCGTGGCGCAGGCTCCGCTCAACATGCTCGCCACCATGAAAACCATGTTGACAAACCCGCCGCAAAACGATTTCAGGTTGGTGGGGGCTTTGGAATTTCCGCCGATAGAGAGGGTGCCGCCAATCAACCATGGATACATCGTGATACTTGCACAGTAATTGGCTAAACTCGTTTCGTCGTTTTTATAAATGAAATGATTGTTTAAGAGATCTATATATTTGTCTGACAACTCTTTGCCGTACATCTCTTTCATACGGTCGGTAAGCAATCGGCGGTTGAGGCGGATAAAGTTCGATTTGGGCAGTTCGCCGATGAGCGTTGCCATATTCTTGTTTTCCACATTGGCGTTGGCATCAAATTTGCTGCCGGTTGCCGCATTGCTTGCATCGCAGTATTCCATCAGAAATTTCAATTTGTCGCGTATTTCGCGATCTTCTGCATGTCGCTGACGATAAAGCATATACGATTTTGCAACCGCATAATAGCGTTCTGCCATCAGCGCCACTTCCACCTGATTTTGAATATCTTCTACTGTTGTGTCGTTTGAAATGTTAAGGCGGCAAAGAATGTTGGTCAAAACATCGTCTGTGGCAAAACAGCCAACCGATAAAAAGGCTTTTGCTACTGCATTTTTAATTTTCTGAATGGAAAAAATCTCTTTTTTTCCGTCTCTTTTAACAATAAATAGATCCATATATATAAACTTTTTAATCTAACTTTTTCATCGAAGATAACGGATAAATGTCGTGGGATTAAAGGCAGTTACCTCATCCTGTGCTTTTCACCCGAAAGCCTCAAGTATGTTTGACATCAGGCAGGTCTTCTGACTTGTTTCGGGCAATGCGCCTTCCCATCCAATAGACAGTGGCGTAAAGATGCACTCCTTTTATCGAAACTCACAGCTACGGGGATAGTTCCTGATTTTCACAGGATTCCCTTTTAATCCCGGTTGCTACGAATAGCAACTATAAGAACCAAATATCGGGTGTAAGGATACAACTTTTAAATTGATGAAAAGTAAAAAAAATGTCCCAAGTATTAACAAAATTTTAACATTGACTGCAACATTCCGGCAAACGATGTTTGAATAATTTTAGCGGATTTGGTTTCGGACAATATAATTGATAATCTTGCGTTATATTGTATAATATAATACAACAGACTATTATGAAAAAAATATTTCTATTCGTTGCTTTTGCGCTTGTGATTGCAGGATGCAGTAAGGAAAACTTAGACTTGGATGGTTGGGACGGCTCTGTTATACCTGTCTATCTGGATAATATTGAAGCCGTAAATATTGACAATTCGGGAGAATTGCCTGTTGTGTCGGCATCGCCCATAAAAAAGGAGGCTTATATGGTGGGCGTAAGATGGATTACCGATAACTCACCGACTGAGGACGATAACATATTTATCACGGGTCCGATACAAAGAAGAGAACAAATTTACAGTTCTTTGGGCAGTAAATATCAAAAAGCAATAAAATGCAACACCCAATTTAATGCCGGTATTCCTGCGGACAGTTATGTTTCCAAATTTTTTAAAGAGATAGATAAAAGTTATCTGCCGCCGGATATTGACGAAGGGTTTGTATTGCTTGTCGCTCCAGATACGGGGGAACACTCTTTCAGAGTAGAGTATTATGAAGGGAATAATCTTGTGTTCTTCCATGACACGCCGCTAATTAATTTCTTTTAAGCCATGAAAAAAACTGCAATATTAATTTTGACCATTGCGCTGACGCAATCTCTTTTGGCGCAAGACAACGAAGCAAAATTCAAACGAGTATGGTTTGACCTCCAGATTGCGCAACATATAGGGCTTGGTTCATGGAGTGGCGCAAGTTATATCAATGACGGATTTCCTGTGACGGCGCTCACGGAGTTCAAAGGGGTATTCAAAGTTTATTTAATCAATTCTCATGCAGGTATTTTTGTAGATATGGGTATGGGCATCATGCCAGCCCCAAAGATGAAGTCGCTCAGTTTAGATCAAATGCCAATGCCGTATAATGGAACGCAATACTACTTGCGCGAGATGTTGTATGAGTCGGGCAAAAGTAATGCAAGCGCTCATTTCAAAATGACTCACGGGCTGTTTGGAAATATACGGGCAAATGAGAACCTTTATGTAATGCCATACTTTGGAATTGGGTTTGTTACAATGCCTCAGAGAAAATATGATATGATACTTAAAGAGCATGGCTCCAACATGCAATACCGAACTACATATATCTGGAACCACCAAAATAACTATGAAAATGACGGTTCTACTACGCTTGGCTATTTGACAGGTAAATTGATTTTTAAACGCAAATCAAATCTTTTGTTGGGATTAGAGTACACATGGCTTTTTAATTCTCTCGACTTTTACGGCAAATACACCAACACATTCAATGCCAATATTGAACGAGATTTTACCATAAAAGGCAATAAAATTAATATGTTAGGACTTTCTGTGGGGATATCTTTTTAACGTTTTTTTCTATCGTAAAAGATTTCATACTGCAATAAACTGCTTTTTTAACATGTCTTTTGCGCCACTTGGCGCGTTTTTTTTATATCATACGCACTATAGTTTTTTATTCAAAGCAAAAATAAGAAATATTTATATATGTTGGTTCAAAAAAAACTACCGATGGATATGGATTTCTGTTGATAGATATGGCAAACGGTTTATCTCTTTTGTCAGTGGAGACAGGTCGACAAAAACAGGATTAGCCCTGTGGGATAATATAAAAGGAATGATAGTAAATTACTTCGCATCTGATTATTGGAAAAGTTACGAAGAATTGATTCCTGCTGACAAACATTTGCAAACGAAAGCAGAAACCTATACAGTAGAGGAATATAACAGTCGAATAAGAGATTATTTGGCAAGATTTAAAAGAAAGGAAAATGTTACAGCAAAGCGGATAACATGATTAAAATTTCCTTAAATTTGCTGATGTTGAAATTAAATAATCAATTATATATAACAATTTAACAATATCAAAATTTTAATGTATAGACCCTTCCGTTTTAGTATAAAATTTGTGTGTAAAAGTTAAAATAGGGTATGTTATCAATTGGGAACATGCAAAAAACAAAGCCTTATTTCCTTATTCCTTTTCTTGCCAACAATTCAATCATATAGATAGTTAAAATTCCCAATATGCAATAAACAATTGCAAAAGTAAGCTCTGTGTTCATTTGCGGTAGATACCATTCGTAACCTACCACTTTTTCTTTACCTCCCAACATTTCAAGTATTGATATTTTCCAGGGCCATAACATGCCAAGCGAACCGAGTATAAAACCGGTTAAAACAGCCATGGTTAAAGCGTGAAACCGTTTGAGCAGCCACGATAAAAAATGAGAAAAAGGGAGTAGTCCCGCAACCGCTCCGGCAATAAAAGGTAACAATATTTCAAACCGACCGTAGTTAACTGCCTCAATCATAATGAGTTTGTAGTTTCCCATTAATAGAAGCACAAAAGCTCCGCTTGTTCCGGGTAAAATCATACAGCATATTGCAACCGCCCCGCAAAGCATGAGATACCAAAAACTGTCGTTTTCAGTGCCGGAAGCGGCAATCAAAATATAAACCGCAATGGCTGCGCCTGCAATAAAGGCGACAACTGTGCCGACATTCCATTTTTTTATCGTATTTCCCAATAAAAACACAGACGCAAATACCAGTCCGAAAAAATATGACCAAACATAAATCGGATAATAGCGAAAAAGAATTTCGAGTAATCTTGCAAATGAAATAATACCTATAAGGTTTCCAAATAGAACTATAAGAATGAAAATCAGGTCGATATGGCGTATTAATTCTCGAAAATTACCTTTCAGCAGCAATCTTAAAGCCGTTAAGTCAAACGACTTCAATGCGTTAATTATTCTTTCAAAAATGCCTGTAATCATTGCAACTGTACCGCTTGAAACCCCCGGAATAGCATTTATCGACCCCATTGCAAGGCTTTTGACAAATATCAACAGTTGTTCTTTAATCAATTTTGCGTTCATATTTAATTTTTTACAAACTTTACGTGAGACGTTTCCTTGCCGGCTTCAATAATGATGATATACACACCTTTAGGTAAAAATCCGACTTCAATTTTATTTCCTTGTCCTGTTTTTAATGATTGTCCAAAAATATTATGAATGGAATAACGAATGTGTGTGTCTGCATTCATAATTTCAATGTAGTCTGTAGCAGGATTGGGATATACATAGACGGCGTTGGGATTACGCCTGTGCAGAATCGCGCTGACCGGCGATTCTACGTTTATATAAAAGTATCCCGAACTTGGATATGTGCCCGGCTCCGAGAGTTCGATATTGATTTTTGCCTCTCCGGAAGCCCCTTCTTTAGTGGTAATACGAATGGTTGCAACATCCCATGGCGCTTCGTGAATCACTTCTATATTTTCCACAAGAGCATGATCTTCGGTAGTTGCCTTGACGGTAATATTTTGGCTGTTCCACGTCAGATAGGATATAATATCCGTAATGGGTATATCAAACGTATATGGACTGATTTTTGAACTTGCGTCTTGAGCCGGCTCAAAAAATGGAGTTAAAAGCGGAGTTGGACTTTGATTAAATGCTCCAATATATCCCGGTTCAGTAAAATCGTAAAGCGGCAAACATGGTAAGTTGAGTAAATTGGCTGTTTCAACATTAATGTTATTCATTTCAGATGTTCGAATGACTTTATAGCCTAACTCAGCGGCTAAATTGCGAAACCCTGTTTCATCCGGAGGTAAAATACCGAAAGGCACGGCAAATGTTTCACAAACACGAGGCGAAATAGCCATATCTATTAGTCTTTTAGATTCTTCCAATTGGAATTTCAGCGCATCGCCTGTGAGATCCTGCAAACCCGGCCAATCGTGAGAGTATGAATGCGAACCGATAGTAAACAAATATTTTCCATCTTTATCGGTTACTTTCGATAAGTCATTTATTTGTTCCCATGTCATAAACCAATCATCATTGTTCGGGAAACTGCCAACGATGAAAAAAGTTGCAGGTAGATTAAGCTCTTTCAAAATCGGAACAGCCATAGTGTATTTGCTCAACATTCCATCGTCAAAAGTAATGACTACCGTATTACGCGATAATGGAATTTTATTTTCTATTATATTCTGCAATTCGGGTAATGAAACAACGTCAAAATTCTCCTTGATGTACATCATGTCGTTGTAAAACCTGTCTATCCTTTTTTCGTACATGCTTCCGGGACAATTGTTCGTCAAGCCGTGGTATAGCAAAATTGTCGCACGGGGAGTATCCGCCCAAACAACTGATTGTGTGATAACCCAAAGGAAAAAGGAACAAATGATATTGCGTAAAGCCATAACTCTATTTTTATTTTGGCGTAAAAAGCGTGTTTTTCAAACCTTCGCGTATAATTGAGAGAGAAGCCTTTTCCTCTTCAATAAGCATGTTTGGATTTAGTATTTCCGCGCTGTTCACGTCCCAATCAGCCCATGTGTATGTAGATTGCTCCGCTACTTCATTGTTGTAAACCAGCGTTACTGCTATTCCTTCTGAACGGATTGATTTTAGAAACTGCCGCCCACATGCCAAATTATAAAGACAAAGTGAAATTGACTCATTGTCATCTATTACCATAGAACTGCTCGGATCGGAAAAGTTCAATAAAGTCCATGGAATGCGGACTAAAATAGTACCATCAGAACGAATTTGAACCCCATGATGTACGCCCAATTTTTCATTTCCCCTGCATATATTCAGTATGCCAATATCTTGAATATTTGGTTCTACCCACGAATTATCATTTTGCCATCTGCAAAGTACCCAAGGCTCGCCATCAGTAGTTTTAGTTTGAAAAGCGGTTGAAGTGAAATTCTGATGTGTAACTCCTTGTAGGCTATATGCTTCTGTCACAAATAACAGGGCTGAATCGGTTGTAAGCCGTAAAAGAAATTCAGCACGATTATTCAACGATTTTTTACCATTAGGCAAAGTGCTTTCGCCCATGTTTCGTTTGTATGTATCTAACGCTATCCAAAGAGTATCGCCTGCACCTAAAGGCGATTTCAGGGTTGCTTCCACGTTAAAGAAAGAGAAATCGTGCCACACCGTTGCATTTGAAATTTTCTCAAAATTATAATTCTGAGTTTTCTTGTTGACATTATAAAATACGGGGTTTGGCGCAAAATTGATAAGCCCGTAGTTGTTTTCGGGACTTGTAACATTGTGCCACAATAGCCGCCTGCCCGAACTCAGCGAATGAGTAATCCATGTTGTTTTAAACCACTCGTCCATCCATGAGAACACAACAGCGCCGCAATAACGACTTTCGTATATGTTGTTGAACATTCGCATCGTATATTGCCCCTGTTCTTCTTCGCTCATTCCGCCATGATGCATTCCGCTTGGCGAAAATCTGCCGATTCCCCAACTTGTCGGCACTCCAAATTCGGCAACCATTACAGGATGATTGTAATGACTCTTCAGTTCACGAAGATAGCCTAAATAGGGGTTTGTTCCCATTTCGTCAGTTACATCAACATAGTTTAGGTCTCTGTTGATAAAATTCGGAAAATACGAATATATATGATATGAAATAAAGAACCCGCCCGGGGCATTGGTAAGCGCTATTTTGTTTAAATCAATTGATTCGGAATCCTCAATGCTGCCAAAAGGTTCGCTTGGGTGCGTCAATGGGTCAAGCGTGGGCCAACTCGAAAATGCAACAGGACGGTTGGTGCCGTAGTTTGCTCTTTCGTATGCAATTAAACGGTCGAGCCGCTCGGTAGCCCATACTTCGGAAGGCGAAGCGTTAGATATGGAAAGGTGCGACCCTGAATAGGAAATATTTGCAGGTTTTGAAAGATTGGTTTCTGTTACTTCATGAGCGTATATTTCGCGACCTATAATCATACCCAGCAACCATGGCGAAACATCGGCGGTATATTTGCCGGATCCATATCCGGGACGGGCTCCAAGAGTTTTGTTGCCATGCAGGCAATCAATCAAATCTCTGATATCCGTGTCAAATTCATGGGTTAAAGCATGCAAGTCGTAACTACCGTTCCAATAAGGATTTTCATCTACTTCGTCTAACCAAACTCCTTGAAGCAGATACAACGGTTTACCGGGATTTTCTCGGTTATATTTGGCAAACTCTTCATAAAAATGAGGAAAATGCAACGTATAGACACGCACTACATTGAATCCTGCGTCAGCCATCATTCGAAACCATCGCGCATATTGGTCGGACGAAACGGCTAATTGCCCGGGCCACGAACCCGGAACAGCCGAACCCAAATTGACTCCCTTAATGAAAAAAGGCGTGTAATCTGTGCCGTTGTAAACGCCCAAATATTCGCCCGCAGCTCTGAACGGTGTCCATACGGTGCGGTCAATCACAAAATCTTTGGTGGACGTGTTGGATAAATCTATCCCCGTAGCAATATGATCTTTAAAGTCGCTTCCGCTGATTACTGCGTTATATACGGCAGGGTCGGAAGACTTGGCAGCCGCAGGTTTAGTTGGCTCAGGCTCCCTGTATTCAGCTGCGGGAACTGCAACATTTTCGCCGCCCAAAACAACCATTCTAACAGATTGCTGGCTGTTTCCGGTGCGAAGCACGCAAATATATACGCCCTGCCCAACGCGCCCTTGAGCCGTCCTTGTATCCCATACTATCTGATGTTGCCCCTGATTGAAATGGCGGCTTTCGATAACATGTATTCTTTGTCCCAGCATATTATAAACAGACAAATCCGCATGACCTGCTTCCCTGATATAAAAGGAAATAACTGTCTGGCTATTAAAAGGATTGGGATAATTATAGAGTTCCGTGCCATTTTCAGGCATCTCTGCAACAGATGTAGATTCATCAATAAGATAATAGCCGTTTATATCGCTGTATGTTTGGTATCTCTGCCCGTTTGCAATATTGGTAAACAGCACTTTTGCTCCCGACACCCGATCCCCGTTTTGGTCGGTAATTCTTCCCGACACAATATCGGCAAAAGCATACTCGCCCAAAAAGATAAAAAATAAAAAGAGGAGTATATGTCTATTCATACAATCTGTATAAATTTATAACGACACAAAGTTAATAATTATATATCATACTACGAAATTTATTTTTATTTCAAATACCCTTGCCGCCGAATCTCTTTCTCTATTTCGGCTATATTATCGGGAATCTCATTTCGGATTAACCAATTAACATCTAACCAGCGGAAGGCAATCGGCTGATAGCTTCTTTAAATTCTTTATCAAAAGTCATATTGTTTAAATTTGTCAAGTTAAAATCATATCTCAAATTTTTGCAAATAAGTCATCCATTATCACTTCCGACTGAATGTTGCCCCAATATTCGTTGCGTTTCACGCCATAAGTTGTTACCATTGTGATATGTACGCCTTTGCGGCTCTTTGTTTCACGGATGAATGCAGATTTTTTATTACGCAAATTTTCGTCCTGTTTTTTATCTATAATAAATTCGTTTTCAGCATATTTCATTTCACACAAATTGATGATTCCATCATTTCGGTCAATCAGTAAATCGACTTGAGCTGCAGGTTCCGACTTTTTGCTTCGCCATGCCGCCGAATAAGTTACCACGCCCGAAATACCCAGCTTTTGTCTGATTTGCGCAGTATGCTGCATACAAACCTGCTCGAAAGCGTAACCGCTCCACGCACGATGTTTGGCGTTGCCGATAAGGTTTGTCCAAAAGTTCTCTGCGCTTTGCTTGGCGTTTTTTATAAAATTGAGATAAAACAACGAATAAAAGTCAACTAACTGATATAAACGCTCTTTTGTCTTTTTTTCATAAGCGTTGTAGGAACGTATAAAGCTACACGTCTCAAGTTCTTCAAGTACAGTGGTTAGTCCGCCGCCCTGTAGTTTTGTTTCTTGTATAATTTCCTCGCGCGTTAGCCCCATCTTCTTTTTTGCCAATGTTTTTATCACAAGATTGTGATTTTCGGAGTGTTTAAAAAGAGACGAATAAAGAATCGTAAATTCGTCACGTAAAGCGCCGTTTTTAGCAAAACATAGTTTATCAACATTTTGCGCAAGACTTAATCCTTTTTCAAACATATTGATATAGAATGGAATACCGCCAAAAATCATATAACTTTCGACAATATTCTTCCTGTCTAAAACAATTTTTTTATGACTAAAAAACTCCTCGCATTCTGCCAAATTAAACGGTTCTATAGCCATTCGGCGTGTAACTCGGTTATGTAATCCTCCGTGATTTTTAAGTAAATTGTTAATCATCCACGAAGTAGCCGAGCCGCAAACAATCAAAAGAATATCAGGGTGAGAAGAAGCCCAACTGTTCCAAAAATACTCAAGTCCCGTAATAAAACCCGAACGCGGCGTGTCGAACCAAGGCAACTCGTCTATAAAAATAATTTTTTTGCCTTTTTTCTTGCTATGTTCAAGTAAGTGAATGAGTTGCCGAAATGTTTCCGTCCATTTTTTTGTACGTGGATAAGACGTTTTTCCATAAAAAGTTAGCGTTGCATTAAAATTTTCCAACTGCTCTTCTTTGGTTGCGTTTGCTAATCCGGAAATATAAAAAGAAAATGATTCCTTAAAATACTCTTTTATCAAAAAGGTTTTGCCGACTCGCCTTCGTCCATACACGGCGACAAATTCAGGCTTATCGGATTCAATATATTGTTGTAGAGCATGTTGCTCATTATGTCTTCCAATAATTTCCATATTTTTTTATTATATAACCTGCCGCAAAGGTATAAAAAATATGAGATTTGGCAAGTTATACTAATTTATTTTCTGCCAAATCTCATAAAAAAAGTGAGATTTGGCAGGTTATAAATCTTATTCAAATAATATATAATGCTGTAAATCAACAGTTTTATTGTTTCAATCATATTTAATCGCTTTTACCGGAGTAATGCGGCTTATGAGTTGTGACGGAACAAGCAGCATTATAAGTATGCCTGTCATTGATCCGATATTCAGTAAAAGAATATGAATAAGTTCCAAGTTAATTGGCACAGTTTTAATGTAATATGACGCAGGATCAAGAGAAATAAGTCCGGTTTTCAGCTGAAGCAAAGCCATTCCTATTCCTATCAGGTTTCCCCAAAAGAGACCTTTGCCGATGAGATAGGCGGCTTGGTATAAAAAAACGTTTCTTATCGCTTTGTCCTCAGAGCCTAATGATTTAAGAATACCAATCATGTTTGTTTTTTCAAGAATAAGGATAAGAAGACCGGAAATCATGTTAAACCCTGCCACTATAAGCACAAGAATAATAATTATTACAACATTAATATCCTGAAAGTTAAGCCAGTCGAAAATCTGCGGGTACAGGGTTTTGATGTTTGTAACTTTACATCTGGCTTCATCTTCAAAGAGTTGGAATCCAACGGCGTCCTGTACTCTGTCAGTCATAATGTCGAGATTGTTAAACTTATTGATGAAAATCTCAAACCCGCTAACCATAGTATCGTCCCAGCCGTTGAGGCGGCGAATATGTCCAATATCGCAAAACACATATATTTTATCAAATTCTTCAAGACTTGTTTCGTATATGCCGCTGATGGTAAACGGTCTAACTCGCGGAGGATCTTGAACAAAGTGCATCGCAAACGTATCGCCGGTTTTCAGCGCGAGCATATCCGACAGTTTTTTTGAAATAACTACATCATTGGTGCGTCCGGTATCGGTTACAGTGAAAACCGAGCCGCTTACTAAATTAGAACTGAAATAGTTCCAATCATAGTCGCTGTCAACGCCCTTTAAAACAACGCCTTGTATTTCGGAGGCGGTTTTTATAATTCCCGCCTTTATGGCAAACCTTTGAATATGTTTTACCCCTGCCATTTCTTTGATTTCGGGGATAAAGCGCATTGTATCGCTTATTGGCGTTGTTTCGTATGAAATATTTGAGTCGAAGTTGGTTATTTGAATATGCGAGCCGAAACTTACAACTTTTTCCCTTATTTCTTGTTTAAACCCTGTCAATATTGCCACCGACAATATCATAACCGCCAACCCCGCCGCAATGCCCGTTATTGCAATAACATTTATGGGGCGCGAAAAAGAGACTCCGTGTTTCTCGCCTTTTATCAGGCGTTTTGCTATGAAATATGGAAAGTTCATCAACTAAATAAAATATTGCGCAAATTTATTAGTTTTACATTTAAAAAGACAGTTATGAATAGAAACCTTTTAATTTTTGCCGCATTATTCGTTTTTTCTTCGTGCGGAGTAAAAGCAAACAACCCTGTTCTGCCGGGAGCTTACCGGATAGACGATTACAGAAACCTTATAAAAGACAAATCGCTTGCCGTTGTAGCTAATCAAACCACAATGGTTGGCGAGACTCATCTTGTTGATATGCTGATAAAAGAGGGAATGAATGTTGCGACAATAATGGCTCCCGAACATGGTTTTAGAGATATGGCAGACGCAGGCGCAAGAATTGAAAGCGGAAAAGATTTGATAACAGGGCTTCCCGTGATAAGCCTCTATGGAACCAACCGCAAGCCGACACCTGAAGATTTGAAAGGAATTGATATTGTTATTTTTGATATACAAGATGTTGGAGCGCGTTTTTATACATATATCTCAACGCTCAGTTATGTGATGGAAGCATGTGCCGAAAACAACGTGAAGTGCATTGTTTTTGACCGCCCCAATCCCAACGGCTTCTATTTTGACGGCAACATACTCGATACGGCATACAGCTCGTTTATAGGAATGCACCCTGTTCCAATAGTTCATGGAATGACAATCGGCGAATATGCAAACATGGTTAATGGCGAAGGCTGGCTGAAAGGCGGCGTTAAATGCGAATTAACGGTTATTACCTGTAAAAACTACGACCACTCAACATATTACGAGTTGCCTGTTAACCCATCTCCGAATCTGGCTAACCAAAATGCCGTTTACCTTTATCCCTCCACCTGTTTTTTTGAAGGAACCGTCCTCTCGCTTGGACGCGGAACGCCATTTGCGTTTCAGGTTTACGGCTCGCCGCTGTTGCCCGACAGAGGATTCAGCTTTACGCCCGAAAGCCTCCCGGGAGCAACCAATCCGCTATTGCTTGGCGAAAAATGCTATGGCGTAGATTTACGCAACGCCTTAAACGATGGAATTGTTCCAAGTCCGCAAATTAACCTCGAATGGATTATAAACGCCTATAACGATTTTCCCGAAAAAGATAGATTTTTCACCCGCTATTTCGATGTGCTTGCAGGCGGTTCCACGCTGCGCGAACAGATCCGGCGGGGATTGTCGGCAGAACAAATCCGCGAATCATGGAAAGAGGGTCTTGAAGCCTTTGGGAAGATAAGAGATAAATATTTGTTGTATGGCTTATAAATGTGAGGTTGATAAAATAGGGATAATATTTCTTTTGGTGAATCTTTTCAAATTGCAAGAAAATAAACAACCTCTAAAAAGATGTGTGTAATTCAAAAAAAACATGTAGATTTGAACCCTAAAAATTTAACCGGAATGAAGCGGCAGCGAATATACATAGACACTTCAGTAGTGGGTGGCTTCTTCGATAAGGTATTTGAAAAAGAAACAAAATTACTTTTTCAACGTCTTGAAAATAAAGAAATTATTTGTGTAATTTCAAACTTGTTAAGGGAAGAGTTAAAAAGTGCGCCAAAATATGTGAGAAATCTTTTGGATAATTACTCAGATGACAATTTTGAAACAATTGAACTGACCGAAGAAGCGAAAGAACTTGCCGACAAATATATTGCTGAAAATGTGGTAGGAAAAACAAGTTTGGACGATTGCAGACATATTGCTCTCGCAACAATCAACAAAGTTGATGTTTTGGCAAGCTGGAACTTTAAACACATTGTAAATCTTACTCGAATAAGGGGATACAATGGAGTAAATCTTAAAAATGGTTATCAAACACTTGAAATTAGAACCCCCAAAGATTTAATTGATTATGAAAGGATTTGATTGTTTAAAAATGAAAGAAGAAATTCAGGCAAAAGTCTATGAAAAGACAAAAGACATGACTTTTCCCGAATTACGTGCTTATTTAGATGAAAGTTTGGAAAATGATGCTTTTTGGCACAGGCTGGTAAAACATAATGCTCAAAAAAGAACAGTAAACCCCATGCCTCCGGCACACGACAGTAAAAACCGCCGAGCAATACAAATATAACTACAAAAATCATACCAAACCACAAGCTCAGGCAAAAAAATAAAATATTTTTTGTTTTTATTATTTTTTTTTATATTTACACCCGTAAATATTTTTATACAGTATGCTTACGTTTCAACATAAATTTTTGCTGTTTCCACAATTTGAGGGAATATGCAACTGCTATGTAACTCGCTGTATATTAGGGGGTTACCCCCCCCCCACAATTTGCTGATTCACAGACAATTACGTGTCGTTACGGATTTAATACTGTCGTTGCCGGTATGTACGGGCAGCGGCTCTTTTCATATTTCAAATCAATTTTATTTATTAATTAAAAACTTTTTCTTATGAATATTAAAAAGATTATCAGTTATTTAGTGGTTGCGGCGATAATGATTTCGGCTGTAACATTTGTTTCGTCATGCTCCAAAGACGGCGACAAAGGCGATAAGGGCGATAAAGGTGAACAGGGCGAAGAGGGACCCGAAGGACCAACCAACACCTTCGTTGTTACGTTTGACTACGACAACGGCACAACCGTAACGCAAACCGTGCTTGGCGGAGCATGGGCGGTGCAGCCGCCTGCCCCGACCATTGCCTTTCCCACAGAGGCAGGACTGTACGAAGGTACAGTATCCGAAAATGTTCCGGCATTCAAATGGTTTGAAGAGGGCAAAGAAGACCCTTTTAACTTCTACGCCCCGATTACCGGCAACATTACCTTGAAGCAGGTGGCAATAGCCTCAATTGGCACAGTAGCCGCCAACAATGTTACCGAAGCCGTTAACTATGCCAAAGCAAACCCGGGCGAATACACCCTATTGATTGACGCTGACGTAAACGCAGGGGAGCAAACCCTGAATGTTGCCAATGTCAAACTAACCATCATCGGCATTGGAGAGGAGAGAACTATAGGGCCGGATCTTGGTAACTTGTTTAAAATTGACGGCGCCGGCGCAAGCCTTACGCTGGGGCAGAACATTACCCTGCGGGGTATAGCGACAGGCAATCGATTTCTGGTATATGTAGGGGACGGCAGCCTGACCATGCTTGCAGGCTCTAAAATCACCGGACATACCACTACGGGTGGTTGGGTCAGCGCAGGAGTAGTTATCGATGGAGCAACTTCAAGTTTTACCATGCATGGCGGCGAGATTACCGGAAACCACGCGGGTGATAATTTTATTGCTAATAACACCGGAGGCGTGTGGGTTGGTAATAGCGCTACCTTCACCATGACCGGCGGCAGCATCACGGGCAACACCAGAGGCGATTCAAATGAGGCAATGGATGTATATCTTTTCGGCACTGAGGCAACAGCGAACGCCAGCAAAACAGGCGGCACTATCGGCGTTTCGATACCGGCTGAGTTTGCGGGGAATTGATTCAATTACGAATTACGAATTACGAATTAGGAATTAGGAATGGTTAGTGGTTAATGCCAATAATGATTAATGGTTAGTGGTTAATTAATTGAAAGTTGAGAGTTGAGAGTTGAGAGTTGAAAATTAGCCCGCAACGCGGGCTTTTTTTTTAAAGAGCGTAAGATTGTTTTTTTTATTAACCATTAATCATTTATCATTAACCATTAAAAAAAGGTTATCTTTGCGGGGTGTAATCAAAAAGCAACATATTATGTTAGACAAACAAATATTAATAGACCAACAAGGCACTCCAATGGGAGTTTTTATTCCAATGCAATCATGGAACAACTTAATCTTTCAATATCCCGACATAGAATCTTTAGATACCGATTTGCCGCAATGGGAAAAAGAATTTATTGATAAGCGTTTGGATATGACACACCGCTATCCTGAGCGTTTGAAGCCTGTTGAATTGCTTTTAAAAGCCCTTTAAGAGTTCGATAATGTATAAAGTTTTTTATCTCGATGAAGTAGAAAATGATATTGCCGTAGCAAAACAGTGGTATTCTG
>Ga0099364_10004051_pt1 | contig 22307 bp, 23 predicted proteins | sample TergutTh196P3_FD_73070 | JGI IMG/M metagenome (GOLD analysis project Ga0099364, IMG submission 73070) | Microcerotermes parvus P3 segment gut microbial communities from Pointe-Noire, Republic of the Congo - Th196 P3 | ecosystem: Host-associated > Arthropoda: Insects > Digestive system > Gut ...
TTTTAACTACCATTTCCCAGGATCTTGGAGTAGAATAAGCAAATTCCCTCGCCTCTCCTGCAATACCGTCGGCAGGGAATGCGTTAAGGTAATCGGGGTTCTTTTTAACAAAGTCAACTACTAAAAGGCGATACCTTAATAATTTATCGACCTGCTCTTCTTCAGCGTTTATCTTACACTCTTCATAGTTCTTCCAACCTGAAACAAAGCCGTCCATAAAGAAATCTATGTCCATATCATAGAAGATGTGACAGAAACGATTCATCAAAGCAAGTGACATATTGTGGGTTCCCGTAATATTAATGTAGTTTCCTGCTGCTATCCTGAATATGGACTTTGGAATTTCAAATTCGCCGAATTGGCAATCCTGGATAATCGATAAAAGTGCAACCTGTATCATTGGGGAGCAGGTTGTAATTTCGTCGAAGAAAAGTATCCCGTTCGGATTATTCTTCATAATCCTTGCATACTTAGGCTCTGAGAATAATAATACCCGCTCCTCTGTATCCTTACCCGATAAATATGGAATGCCCGAAAAATCTGTAGGGTCCGACTTATTCCCCGACCTTATTTCAGTTGCCACCCCAAGAGTTTGGCCTAAAAAGTTGACGGTAGAAGTCTTTCCTCCTCCGGGATTTCCCCAGATCATGGCAGGAACCTTGGTATGATAGAGTCCGTATAAGAGCTTAAAAAGCTGATTTTTACTTTGGGTATAGGTCTTAATTTTCCCCACGATTCATATTACCCCTTCTCTCAATTTTCTTTAGTTTTGTCTGCGCCGCATTAATTCTATTGTCCCAATGCCCGGACCAGCCCATATCTTTAGCCTCTTGGGCTATTTTAATTGAGTCATTGTACTTACCCTGCTGAAAATAAGCAAGAGCTAGTCTTTCATAGCCCTCATGCCTTCCAATTTTAAAATAATCTTCCATTCTATCAAGCAAATTCTTACTATTTTCTTTATCGAAATTTATGTATTTTATAGCTTTAAGAGCAAGTACGTATTTATTTGCCATTTCAATTTGACTAAGACATACAGGAATAATAAAAGTTAACGAATTTCGCTTCTCATTCTTTTCCTCTACTCCACTTTTGATAACTCTTCCATAATAATTATGTACATGACAGATCGTATTAAAATTTTTTTCCGGATCAGAAAACTCTATAATCTTTTTCCCGATTTTGTCTGTTATATCATACCCCAATTGATTATTGTCAAATAATTCCCTTAAATCCTGAATTGAAAAATAATCCTTCTTTATAATACTTACATCCGCACACCTTAAAATAGTGCGTTCACTTATAGTAAAAGACATCCTCCACCATTTATCGATATTAAATGCTCCAAGTTTTGGCTCTAATAGACTTTCCTTATCTTCTTCTACACGAACTTCATAGTCATCATCATCGTAAGGATAATAATAAATACTAAAAAAGATATATTTTTCGCAGTTTTCAACAATAACTCTCCATAAATGGCTTGGAATATCTGTATTATTAAGATTAATTCTTTCAAATGTGGAAGAAATTAATTTATAGCCCGGGTATAAATAATTTATCCATGCTTTTTCAGTATTTATGCCAAGTTTATAATTATTTGTAAGAATTTCATAAACCTCTATATTCTCATTTTTCTCTAAAATTATTAAATCTACATTTTGGCCGCTGAAAGAAAAACTCGATGCTTTTAGAGGTTTAAGATCAAAAATATAAGACGGATAATCAGTAGAAATTAAATTAATTAATTCAGGGCAATCTCCAAATGAAAAGATAGAAGCCGGATCAAATTCATCATCATCATCAATATCAACATAATCAATTTCCCAGCCTATCCACCAGTCATCATTTTCTTTAATGGTGCCTGAAAAGGAAAGACTTCGTGGATACTTGCTATTTAAACTAGAATAGACTTTATCGCTATAATCCTTTCGATAGAACTTGTGCCCCTTTGGGATATTAACATAGAAATTAAATTTATTGGACTGAAATGAAAATTTCCACTTTCTGATTATATAGTCATAGGCCATATAAATACCTTCGTAAAAAATATCATTTTTTATTTCATCCCAAATAAGAGACATATATTCCTACCTTTTCGCCTTTTATTTATTATACAGTAAATTCTTTGGAAACTGTAATTTCTCCTGTGTCTTCAAGTTTTCTAATAATTCGTATTATTTTCTCCTGCGCATGCTCAGCATCAGCCAAATTTATTTCTCCCATAAACTCCATGTCTTCTTTTAACATAGAGACGGCTCTCCTGCTCATGTTTTTAAACAATTTATCCTGAAACTCAATATTTGAAAACCTAAGAGCCTTTGCAAGGTCTAAAATATCTGCTTCTCTTAAAACTTTTTGAATATGACGGTCATTTAAATGCACAATATCTTTAAAACTAAAAACATTTAAGTCTATTTTTCCTGCAAGTTCCGGGATTTCACTTTTTAATTTATCGATTATAAGTCCTGCAGTTCTGCTGCTAACCTTATTAAGCAAGCTGCTTGCAAGTTCTACTCCATTAGAAACTGTGTATAAAGATTCTGTTAACTTTTCCTCTATTTCCTTTTCAGTTTTCTTAACGATTTCAGACGGAATTTTATCAATACCGGCAATGTATTTTATAACTTCACTCTGTTCATCTATGGAAAAAGCATCTAAAATTGCCGCAGCAGTATTGGAATTAATAAAGCTTAAAATTATTGCAATAGTCTCAGGCGGCTCCTTCTTTAAAACATTAAGCAATTTATCAAAGGGGTATTTATTAACAAAGTTAAAAGGAATATTCTGCTCTTTATATAAATACATAATTTATATTCCCCCTATCACTTTTAAAATTCGCCCTAGCTCAGCCTCATCCATCTTCTTACCCTTCCTATAAGATTCAACCAGGAATCCCCTTTTCCCCCTGCTTTCATTAAACTCTATTTCAGGGAAATCATCATCAATAATTATATCGTAACCATACTCATTTAAATCTTTTCTATTTCCCCTGTCTTCAGGGTCATAATTTTCCCTTGAAATTATTTTTACGAAAAACCTTCGTATGTCAAAATACTCAAGTATTTCCATTGTCCTAAGGCGTTTGGAATTTGTCCAAAGAACGAGTTCATGCTCACAGGATAATTTTTCCAGGAAGTCCAAGATTCCCGGGCGCAATGTTTGGCCGAGTTCATCGATAATTGTATTATCCATGTCTATTGCTATTTTCATTATTAATTAAACCGATTCAAACCAGGCTAACAAACGTTCGTTAGCAGCATTAAGACGGGCAGTCTTAATCGTGGCTTTTTGCAAATTCCCGGGGTGCTTTGCGTGCCTGTCCGGGTGGTGCTTCTTTAAAAGGGCCTTATAAGCCTCCCTGCATTCCTCAAGCCCCGCACCTTCTTCAAGGCCCAGCTCTGCAAAAGCCTCAAGAACATCCTTTGGAACCGGCTTTTGGGCCCGCTGCCGGGGAGCATTCTTACCGTCTGTCCCGTGCAGAAAATCATCCAACTCTTCAAAGGCCGCATCCAAATCAGGGTCACCCCTTTGTCTCGAAGTATTCCTCCAATTTATTTTTCCTGAATCATCATTAATATAACTTTTTAATACGCTTCCTAAGCGATCAAAGATTCCCATAATGAAAGTATATATGCTATTCTTATACTAACAAAAGGGGGTCTAATGAAAGTTTCCAAAAAGACTTTCGGGGTTCTTTCCTCAGGGAAAAAGGTCCATCTTTATACCTTAAAGGCAGGCGATCTCAAGCTTTCCCTTTCCACCCTCGGAGCAACCTGGACTTCCTTAATTGTGCCTTCAGCAAACGGAAAAGACGATATAATTCTGGGCTATAGCTCATTTCACGGATATATGCACAACCGCTACTTCGGGGTAACTGTTGGCCGCTATGCAAATAGGATAGGCGGCGGGAAGTTTTCAATCGAAGGCAAGGAGTATAATTTAACAAAAAACGACGGTGAAAATACCCTGCACGGGGGCAGGATGAGCTTTTGCAAGAAGGTCTGGACAGCAGATGCATACGAAGAAAAGGACGGGGTTTTCGTACGCTTCGAATTAAAGAGTAATGACGGAGACGAAGGTTTCCCCGGGAATCTATGGGCCGCGGTAAGTTACGGCATAACAAAGACCAATGAAATCGTAATTGATTACGAGGCAAAGGTCGATGTAAATTGCCCGGTTAACCTGACAAATCATGCATACTTCAATCTTAGGGGGGAGGGGAGCGGCTCAGATATTTTATCAACCGAACTAAAACTATTCAGTTCTGCCTACCTTGAGGTTGATGAGCATTTAATCCCGACAGGGAAACTTCTTTCTGCCGAGAATACCCCTTTCGATTTTAAATCTCCAAAACCAATAGGTAAAGACTTAAACAGCAAAGCCCCGGGCAATATCAAGGGCTATGACCATTGCTTTGCAGTCAACGGAGAGCCGGGGAAGCTAAGGCCCTTCGCCGAAGTTTATGAGCCTGCCTCGGGCAGGTACATGAAGGGCTTTACTACCCAGCCCGGCGTACAATTCTTTTCGGGAAATAATATCCCGCAAATGCAGGGGAAGATCGGCTCAAATTACGGTCAATACTCGGGCTTCTGCCTTGAGACCCAGCATTTCCCCGACTCCCCGAATAAGCCGAATTTTCCCTCATCTATATTCGGTCCTAATCGTGATTATAACGAAAAAGCTGTTTTTGCCTTTGACTGGTAAAGAGTTTCTGATGTAGAATATTCAAGTAGCTTAATAAGGAGGGCTTATGGATTTCTTGGACGCAATGCTGACTAAAGCAAAGTCATTGCAAAAAAGGTTGGTTCTGGCAAAGGGTACCGAACCGGAGACTATTAAGGCCGCAAGGGTCATTTTAAATGAAAGATTGGCGGTTACGGTTACTCTGCTTGGAAAGAAGTCAGATATTACAAAAATTGCATCTAAAGAAGGGGTCGATCTATCTGATTTGGAAATAATCGAACCTGAGTTCTCTAGTGATTTAGATAAGTACGCAGAAGAGTATAGCAAAATCCACATAAACGAAACGATGAAGCATAAAAATATAAAGCATGAAAAAGCTAGAACCGAAATTATTAAACCTCTAAACTGGGGCGCAATGATGGTACGTCTTGGCAGAGCCGATGCTGTAGTGGGAGGAGCAGAAAGCAGTTCGGTCGATGTACTTAATGCAGGATTAGACATAATCGGAACTGCTCCCGGTATCAAAACAGCTTCCTCTGCAACCGTTCTTTTAAGCAAAGACCCCTCCTGGGGAGTTGACGGAGCCTTCATTTTTTCCGACTGTTCCATAATTTTTAACCCCACTGCAGAAGAACTATCTGATATTACCCTTTCTGCTGCACAATCCTGCCGGGATTTTCTGAGCACTGAACCCGTTGTCGCCTTATTATCATATTCAACTAAGGGATCAAAGTCAGACGATAAGGGACTTGAAAAGGTAAGAACTGCCCTTAAGTTAGTAAAGAAAAGGGATCCTAAGCTAATAATCGACGGAGAGATGCAGGTTGATGCCGCTCTTCTTCCCTCTACCACCGATTATCTTGCACCGGGAAGCCCTGTAAGAGGTAAGGTAAATACTCTAATTTTCCCCGATATGGAAGCAGGAAATATTGGTTATCAGCTTGCCCGTAGTTTTGGGAAAGCAAGTACATACGGCCCCTTCCTGCAGGGTCTTGCAAAGCCGATAAGCTATATTCCCCATGGTGCAATGTCAAATAGGGTGGTGGTCATCTGTGCCGCAACTCTTGCTAGGGCAAAATAGTTTAACAATTTTTTCGAAAATGTCCTTTATGACCAAGATCGCCACTTGCTAAAATGACATTTTTCATATAAAATGACACACAGTAACGAAAAATGCAACTAAATTGAAAAGAGGAGCCTATGGAAATTCAGCTACAAGAACTAATCGATAAGATAAAAAAAGATGGTATTGAGTCTGCTTCCGAGGAGGCAGCCAAGTTAAAGCACGAGGCCGAGAACGAAGCTGCCAGAATAGTTGCTGCAGCAAAGAAAGAAGCGGCGGACATTGTCGAACGCGGCAAAGTTGATGCGGATAGGGCTGAAAAAGCAGGGAAAGCTGCCCTTGAACAGGCCTCCCGTAACCTAATACTCGCATTTAAAGGGGAAGTTCAGTCTCATTTAGACAAAATTGTTGCCCATTCTGTGAGTTCTGCCTATGGAGAAGACACTTTAAAGGCAGTTTTACCCGAAATTTTCAAAGCTTGGGCAGGAAAAAGTGGTGTTGAGTCCCTGGATCTGCTGCTTTCGGAAGCAAATCTAAATAAACTCAAGTCTTGGGCCACAGGTGCCCTGTCAAACGAGCTTAAAAAAGGCGTTGAACTTAAATCAGACCGAAATCTTGGCGCAGGTTTCAGAATCGCAAATAAAGACGGTTCAGCTTATTATGATTTTTCTGCTGAATCCGTTGCAGAACTTCTATCAGCCTATCTTAACCCCCAGCTTGCAGAACTAATTTCAAGTTCTGCGAAAGGAATTTAAAAGGTGGGTTCATATTACTATTTAGGGGCACAGCTTCCCTACCTGGTTTATGGGCAGAATCCACCAATGAGTTCCTCAGTATTTAAGGCAATGGCTTGGGATCATATGAGCTCAGGCGATGCTGAAATGCTGGATTTTTGCACCCTTGATCCCGACCCTCCCAGAGATACCCAAGGCGCTACCGAAGAAGGTACGACTTCTAAGATCCGCTCTGACTTTATAAAGCGCTGGAAGGAATGGGAGAGGGCTTTAAGGCAAAATCTGGCCAAGAACAGGGCTCAAAAACTGAAAAGGGAGGCAGGAGAAGCGCCGGACACTCCTTCCGATGCCGTTCTCGCGGCTAAAAATGCCCTTACCTTTGAATCACCTCTGGATGCAGAGATGTTTCTTGATAAGGCCCGCTGGGATGCCATCGATAATTTTCAGGGTATAAATGTATTTAACGAAAGCGCCATGTACGCATATTTACTTAAACTTCTTATTATGGAAAGACGTTTATTGTTTGATCCGGAAGAGGGATATAACGAATATAAGGGGCTATACGCCGCAATTCTAGGTCAAAAAACTGATGTATAAGCTCAATTTGACCATTGGAGAAGCTAAATGATCGGAACAAAAGGAAAGGTAGTTGCCGTAAACGGCAATATGGTCAGTGTTCGCTTTGACGGGGCTGTTTCTATGAACGAAGTAGGCTACGTTAAAGTCGCAGATCAGCGGCTAAAAAGCGAAGTTATCAGGATCAGAGGAGAAGTGGCCCAATTACAGGTCTTCGAGATCACCAAGGGAATAATGGTAGGTGATGATGTAGATTATTCAGGGGACATGCTTGCGGTAGAGTTGGGGCCCGGCCTTCTTGGTCAGGTTTACGACGGTCTGCAGAATCCCCTGCCGCAATTGGCTGAAAAAGCAGGTTACTTTTTGGAGAGGGGTGTCTATCTTGATCCCTTAAATGCAGAAAAAGAATGGAAGTTCACCCCTATTGTTAAGCAGGGTGATGTTATTGAAAGAGCAGACACCATCGGGACAGTACCTGAGGGCTCTTTCCAACATAGGATCATGGTTCCATTCAACCTTTACGGAACCTATACCGTTGCTTCCATTAAACCTGAAGGCAATTATAAGATCAAAGATACGATAGCAGAGCTAAAGGATGATAAGGGCCAGACAATCCCCCTTAAAATGTCCTTCAACTGGCCGGTAAAACGCCCCGTGGATTGCTTCATCGAAAGGCTGCTGCCCACAGAGCCCATGGTAACAAGGGTGCGCCTCATCGACACCTTCTTCCCTGTAGCACGCGGGGGAACCTACTGTATTCCCGGCCCCTTCGGAGCGGGAAAAACAGTCTTACAGCAGATTACAAGCCGCTTTGCAGACGTAGACATAGTAATCGTTGCAGCCTGCGGAGAGCGTGCAGGTGAAGTCGTGGAAACCCTAAAGGAGTTCCCCGAGTTAATAGATGAAAGAACAGGCCGCTCTTTAATGGAAAGAACTATCATCATTTGTAATACTTCATCGATGCCCGTCGCCGCAAGGGAAGCCTCGGTTTATACCGCAGTGACCCTGGCCGAGTACTATCGCCAGATGGGCCTTAATGTCCTCCTCCTTGCCGATTCAACAAGCCGCTGGGCACAGGCAATGCGCGAAATGTCAGGCCGCCTTGAGGAAATCCCTGGTGAAGAAGCCTTCCCTGCATACCTTGAATCCACCATTGCCAGCTTCTACGAAAGGGCAGGTATTGTGCGGTTAAAGGATGGGAGTGTCGGCTCAGTAACCATCGGCGGAACGGTTTCTCCTGCCGGCGGTAACTTTGAAGAGCCTGTCACCCAGGCAACCCTGAAAGTTGTCGGTGCCTTCCACGGTCTTTCAAGGGAGCGCTCCGATGCCCGTAAGTTCCCCGCCATTCATCCCCTGGATTCTTGGTCTAAGTATAAGGGAATCATCGATGAGGAGAGGGTCTCTTATGCCCACCGCTTCATGCGCCGCGGCTCGGAAGTTGAGCAGATGATGAAGGTCGTCGGCGAAGAAGGAACCAGTATTGAAGACTTCATTATTTATTTGAAGGGTGAGCTTCTTGACTCGGTTTACTTCCAGCAGAACTCCTTCGACGAGGTTGATGCCGCCGTTAAGCCGGAAAGGCAGATATACATTTTCATGAAGCTGTTGAAAATATTGGCTTCAGACTTCACTTTCCCCGATAAAAATGAAGCCCGTGTTTGGTTTAACCGGCTAAGGCAAAGGTTCCTCGATTATAACGGTTCTGTATGGCAGAACGATCGCTTCAAAACCCTGGAGCAGGAAATAGACGAGGCGGTGAAGAGTCAATCCCATGGTCTTGATAAGACTGCCGAGAAAATACTGGTTCCACCCGGAACCGGAATGTAGGACGGAGAGAATATGAAAAAGGTATACAGTAAAATTGAATCAATTACCGGAAGCGTTATCACCGTCCGGGCAGAGGGGGTCCGCTACGGAGACCTTGCAGAAGTTGATACGGTATTTGGCACATCTTTGGCAGAAGTTAACCGACTTGAGAATGACCTTGTGTCCCTGCAAGTATTTGCAGGGGGCCGCGGTATTTCCACAAATGATACAGTACGTTTTCTTGGTCGTCCTATGCAGGTACCCTTTTCCGAGGACCTTATGGGCCGGGTTTTTACCGGCTCGGGCGCACCCAGGGACAATGGCCCCGCCTTATCCGAAAACATGATCCCAATCGGCGGTCCCTCGGTTAACCCGTCCCAGCGTATAGTCCCAAGAGAAATGATCCGCACGGGTATTCCCATGATCGACCTCTTTAATACCCTGGTAGTTTCACAGAAACTTCCCATCTTCTCCGTTTCAGGTGAGCCTTATAATGAGGTTCTTGCCCGTATCGCCATGCAGGCAGAGGTTGATGTAATAATTCTTGGAGGTATGGGATTAAAATATGATGATTACCTGACCTTCAAAAATACCCTTGAAAATGCAGGGGCCCTTGCACGAACCGTAATGTTCATGCACACCGCATCTGACCCGACAGTAGAATGTCTGATGATCCCCGACATGTCTTTGGCAGTTGCCGAGCAGTTTGCCCTCCAGAGTAAGGACGTTCTGGTTCTTCTTACAGACATGACAAACTTCGCAGACGCCATGAAGGAAATCTCGATTATCCAGGAGCAGGTTCCTTCCAATCGAGGTTACCCCGGAGACCTTTACAGCCAGCTCGCAAGCCGTTACGAAAAAGCCGTTGACTTTGAGACAGCCGGTTCGATCACGGTCCTTGCCGTAACCACAATGCCCGGTGACGATGTAACACACCCGGTCCCCGATAATACCGGCTATATTACAGAGGGCCAGTATTATCTAAAGAACGGCCGTATTGAGCCCTTCGGCTCCCTTTCCCGTCTTAAGCAGATGGTAAACGGCAAGACAAGATCGGATCACAGGGCCCTGATGGACGGTATGATCAAGCTCTACGCTTCATATAAGGATACCCTTGAAAAGAAGGCAATGGGCTTTATTATGACTCCCTGGGATGACAAGCTCCTAAAATACGGTGAAATGTTTGAAAGACAGATGATGGATCTTTCCGTGAATATTCCGTTAGAGAAGGCACTTGATCTCGGTTGGGAGATTCTGGCCACCTGTTTCAACCCGGAGGAAACCGGGCTGCGGACAGAATTAATCAATAATTTCTGGCCTAAACATTAATAAAGGGGTCTAACCCATGGCAAAAATAAAGCTCACCAAGAACGAGCTAAAAAAGCAAAAAGATTCCCTTAAGATGTATCAGCGCTATCTGCCCACCCTTATTCTGAAAAAGCAGCAACTCCAGGCAGAAATACGTCTTACCGAGATACGCCTTAAGGAATTAATGGACGAAAAGGCCCATATTGATCAGGCTTTCAAATCCTGGATTGCAGTCTTTGGTGAAGTCGGGGTTTTTACTGAAGATCTCCTTACAATAGTTCGTATAGAAACCTCCGAGGGGAATATTGCAGGGGTGGCAATACCGATATTTGAAGGAGCCACCTTCAAGGTATACCCCTACGATTTGCTTCACAAACCTCTATGGCTTGACATCGCCATTGAGAGGCTTCAGCAGATATTGCTCCTTGACCTTGAAGCAAAGGTAGTCGAAGAACAGCGTAAGAGACTGGACCACGAGCTCAGAATCAACACTCAGCGTGTTAACCTGTTTGAGAAGATAAAGATACCCGAAGCAAAGGGAAATATCAAAAAAATCCAGGTTTATCTTGGAGATCAACAGACAGCCTCTGTAGTTCGGGGGAAAATCGCTAAACGGGGACTGGCTAAAGCCGCCGCAGGCGGGCAAGCAGCCGGAGGAGGCAAGGCGGGGTGAGCCGGTGATACTGCCTATGAAAAAGGTATACCTCGTTGTGCAGGACAAATACAGAAATGAAGCTCTGGAAAAACTGCGGGAAGTCGGGGTAGTTCACATTGAAAATACTCATGCTACTTCGGCTGCCCTGCATAGGGAGCTTGAGCATAAGGAATGGGTAGAAGAGGCTTTCGCTCTTATAGAACCTTATATGGTTCCCGAGAAAGAACATGAGGAATCTGAATCGGCCCTTCCATATAAACTCTCGCAGCTTCCTCACCTTATAATGGAACTTGATAATGAAAAACAGATTATCGAAATTAACCGTTATATTCGCCTGACAGAACAGGAACGCATAGCTGCTTGGGGAGATTTTGACCCCGAGCAATTAAGAGAACTCGCATCTCTTGGTTATCCGCTTTATCTCTACGAGTTAGCACCTTATTCATTAAAGCATATTCCCCCCGAAACAAGTTATATAAGACTTAGCGGAAACAAGTACGCAGAACTCGTTGTTTCGCTTAACGGTCCGATCCCCGACATGGAAGCTTTTGTGCTTCCTGAAATTCGTCTTTCAGAAATTAATGATGAACTTAAAGAGATGCAAGAAAAGCTTGATTCAATTGATGAGCGTTTAACCTATATTGCAAGCCATCGCTCGGATCTGACGAAGGCACTAACAGAAATTGAGGGTAATATCAAGTTTGAAGAAGCTCTTACAGATTTGATTCCAATAGAAGGTTCTCCGCCCGGATTCAGTGTTTCCTATTTAAAAGGTTATATCCCGGATAAAATTGAAAACGAGGAAAAACTTAAAATCGCAGCAAAGGAAAATAGCTGGGCCATTGCAATCGGAGAGCCTACTCCCATGGATAAGCCTCCTACAATGCTCTTTAATAAACCCATCCCGCGTTTAATTAAACCGGTTTTCGATGCACTTGGAACAATCCCCGGGTATTGGGAGTTTGACATTAGTCCTTCCTACCTTTTTTTCTTCTCCATATTTTTCGCAATGATCTTTGGAGATGCAGTATACGGACTAATTATAATGAGTATTGCAGGAGCTCTATGTCTTAAATCCATTAAGGCAAAAACAGAAATTCCTGACATGTATAAACTCATTCTTCTTCTAGCCTCAGGAACAATAGTCTGGGGTGCCCTTAACGGTGCATGGTTCTCTGTCCCCCATGAAAGTCTGCCCCGCTTCTTACAGGTCCTGATACTCCAACCCTTTAACCGTTCAGGTCCTGTTGTCGAGTTCCCTGTAATAATGCAGCGCATTTTCTCACTGCCTGCAGAAGTGCCGATAGGTGAAAAAAAACATCACTGGAATATCCAATTCTTATGCTTTACCATAGCCGTTATTCAACTAACTTGGGCAAGGGGAAAAAGGATACTTAAACTGCTGCCCTCCCTATCCGCATTGAGCCAGGTAGGTTATTATTTGCTTGTACTTGGAATATATTTTCTTGTCTTAAATATGTTATTAAGAATGCCATTCCCTGCCTTTGCAAGTTATCTTATCGGCATAGGTATTGCAATGGTTTTTGTATTTTCCGAGCAGACAGGCGGCAATTTCTTTGCGAACATAGGAAAGGGATTGAGTAATTTTTTCCAGGTCTTTTTAAAAATCGTGGGTTGTTTCGCAGATATTATAAGTTATATCAGGTTGTTTGCAGTGGGACTTGCAGGAAGCATGATAGGACAGATTTTTAACTCAATGGCAGTGCCCGCAGAGGGCCTTGGCAATTTCGGTTTTGCCTTTTTTGCAAGAGCTATTATAGCATTTATTATTTTAGTGTTTGGTCATGGTATTAATTTTATTTTGAACACCCTTTCTGTCATAGTTCACGGTGTACGCCTAAACCTGCTTGAGTATGCAGGTAATCATCTTGATATGGAATGGGCTGGTTATGAGTACAATCCCTTTGCCGTTAATTTTATGGTTAAGGGGAGAAAATAAGTGATAAGGAGTATTTGATGGGAGTTGGTTTGTTGGGACTGTTTGGGCCTATAGTCTGTTTCGGTCTTTCTACACTTGGAGCTATTATAGCAATGATTATTAACGGTCCTGCTGTAATAGGTTCATGGAAAAAGTGTTATCTTCAAAAGAAACCGGCTCCCTTTATCCTTGTAATTTTTGCAAGTACATGTCTTTCAAACCCAATCTATGGTTTCATCACAATGACTGCCCTGGCTGAAAGTGTTATTCTAAATGACATCCAAGTTTTTTCCATGGGTTTAATTGCAGGTTCAGCTATATGTATTTCTGCCTTTATTCAGTCCATTTGCTCGGCTTCTGCAGCCGAAGCTTATGCAGAGACGGGACAGGGCTTTGGTAATTTCCTTATGGTTATCGGCGTAGCCGAAACCCTTGGTCTTTTTGCAATGGTCTTTACATTGTTGTTTGCAGGTTAATAGGAGGTTTTCCTTATGATAATGCCTATGAAAAAAGTCTCCCTGGTGACACAGGACAAGCACCGGGAAGAATCGTTAAAGCTGCTAAGGAAGATCGGTGTAGTCCATTTTGAAAGAAGGACTGTTACTTCCGATGCTTTGACAAAGCTCCTTGAGCGTAAGACCAAGGCGGAGCTTGCCCTGCGTTCTCTAAGGCTTTACGTAAAAGAAGAGAAAGATGCAGGCAAAGAACCCCCCGTTACAAACAATACAGCTCTTGAAATCGTAGGAGAGGTTCTTCATCATGTAGAGGAGAAGAAAACCCTGCAGGAGGATCTTGCAAGGTTTAAAAAGGAAAGAAGCCGCCTTGAAGAGTGGGGTAGTTTTAAATCAGGAGATTTAACCTATCTAGCAGAGCAGGGGTCTTTAAATATCTACCTGTATAAGATGACCATTAAAAACTTTGAGAGCATCCCCCCCGATACCAGATATATACTCTTGAAGGAAGAAAAAGAATTCAAACAGCTTCTCGTTCTTGATAAAGAGATTCCCGGCAAAGCTTCTTTTGAATTAAGCGAATATTCTCTTAAAGAAATAGACAGCCATATCGTTGAAGTAGAAGAGAAACTATCGGTTGTAGAAACTCGCCTATCTTCACTTGCGGAAGAAATTAAGACCGTAGAGAAAGAAGTTGAAGACTATCTTTATGATATCGAGTTTGAAACAACTAAGGCAAAAATGGATGTTCTCGGTGATGTCCCTGCCGAAACCACTGTCTCCTGGATCACAGGCTTTGTCCCTGAGGAAGACCTTGGACAATTAAAGAGAAGCGCCGCTGAAAACGGATGGGCCCTTCTTGCCGCAGACCCAAGTGATGATGACATAGTCCCGACAAAACTCAAAAACAGCCGTCTTGTAAATCTGCTCACCCCCCTTACAGACTTCCTTAACGTAAGGCCCGGATATAATGAGCCGGATATCTCCGGCTGGTTCCTCCTCTTTTTTACGATCTTCTTCGGTATGATCTTCGGAGATGCTGTTTACGGGGCTTTGTTTATTGTGATTGCCGTAGTCATCATGATAAGAAGCAAAAAAGGTGTTCATGTAGGCATTAAGCTACTCCTTCTGCTCGGATGCTCAAACTTCGTCTGGGGTGTGCTTACTGCCACCTGGTTTGGCCTTGATGTAAGTCAGATACCTGTGGTGTTGCAGCAAATCTCCCTGCCTTTAATCTCCAATGTTACTGCAGCTCAGTCCGATTATCATAACGGTATAGTAAGGCAAAATTTGATGATAATCTGTTTTACCCTTGCTCTTTTACATTTATGCATAGGTCATCTTGTTGCAATCTCCTATAAAAAAGGCCTTGCAAAAATGGGTGATATTGGCTCCATTGCCATGATAGTGGGCATGTACGGTGTAATCCTCAGCCTTATTGCAAGTAATGAATACCGCCAGATACCCCTTTTAATGGCTTTCCCGGCTGCACTTGGAGTCGGTTTTGTAGTGAATTTTGTTTTTGCAAGTTATAATGGCAGTATCGGGAAGTCCATTCTCGATTCCTGCAAAAATATAATTTCAGTTGTACTTGGTATTGCAAACGTATTCTCGGACATAATGTCCTATATCAGGCTTTGGGCTGTCGGTCTTGCAGGTGCAGCCATTTCAGGTACAGTTGTTGCTTTGGCAGGGCCAATGCTGGGGCATTTTATTTTCTTTATTTTTGGTATAATTATTTTGGTTTTCGGACACGGATTAAACCTTGTTCTTAATGGGCTCTCTGTCTTGGTTCATGGCGTGCGTTTGAATACCCTGGAGTTTTCAAGCCACGTTGGTCTTACCTGGGCGGGTACCGCATATAAACCTTTTAAGGATAGATAATATTATATTGAGGAGTGTTTTATGAACTTAGGATTTCTTGGTGCAGGTCTTGTAATGGGTATCGCTGCTGTCGGTTCTGCAATTGGTATTGCAATCGCTAGTCAGGCTGTAATCGGTGCCTGGAAGAAGTGCTATATTTCTGAAAAGCCTGTTCCGATGACCTTGCTGGCCTTTGGCGGTGCTCCCTTGACCCAGACCTTCTACGGTTTTATCCTCGGGTTATTGTTCATGAGGCCCGCAGCCGAAGCAAACCCCCATCTGGGCTCGCTTTACCTTGGAATGGGTCTTGCAGCAGGTTTAGCAATGGCCGCTTCTGCAATCGCCCAGGGCATGGCAGGTGCCGCAGGTGCTGATGCAACAGGTGAAACAGGCCAGGGCTTTGTTAACTACATGATGCTCGTAGGTGTCTGTGAAACTGTTGCAATTTTCGCAATGGTTCTTTCAATGATCAGCCTATAGTCCTTGTCCCGTTTTACGAGACAGGTAAAAATTGGAGGCTCTGATCATGTCAGAGTCGTAACTCTGGGAGGCGGCCTTCCCCCGGTTATTCAAACCATGTGGAAGGAGCGCCTCTCTGTTTCAGACATTGAAGGCCGGGCAGCAGACCACATAATTTCCCGAATAGAAACGCTTGGAAAAATGGGCTGCAGCCTATTGCGCTTTGCCGTGCCCGACCTCCCTTCAGCCGAAATAGTCGGAAACCTTGCGTCAATGGTTTCCATGCCCCTTGTGGCAGACATCCACTTTGACCATAAAATCGCCCTTCGCTGCCTTGACTTCCCTATAGCAAAGATCCGTATAAATCCCGGGAATATCGGGAGCAGGGAAAAGGTAGAAGCCCTCCTTTCGAAGGCCGCCTCCCTCTCAAGGCCGATACGCGTTGGCGTAAACGCGGGAAGTCTCCCCTCCGATTTACAGAAAAAGGTTGATGATCACAGCCTTGATCGTGCCGAGGCCATGGTCATGGCCGCTGAAAGAGAAATCGCCATTTTCGATGAATTTCAATTCAGAGATGTCCTTGTATCAATGAAAGCCTCCTCATTTGCCGATACTATAAGAGCGAACCGGATTTTTGCCGAAAGGAGCGATGTCCCCCTCCACATAGGTGTAACCGAAGCAGGTCCTCTGATTCCGGGAATTGTAAGGAGTACAGCAGCCCTGCTTGCCCTGCTTAAGGAGGGCATAGGCGATACCATCCGGGTATCTCTGTCGGATACCATGGAAAAGGAAGTAATCGCAGGGCGCGAAATCCTTGGGACAGCAGGCTTATACTCAGGCGGGGTACAGATAATCTCCTGCCCGAAATGCGGAAGGAATAGTTTCGATACCCACGGTTTTACCGAGCGCTGGGAATCGAGGCTCTACTCCATGGAAAAGAGCATGACCGTGGCGATCATGGGCTGCGAAGTAAACGGCCCCGGGGAGGCCCGCGAGGCAGACCTTGGAATTACCGGTACGGGGAATAAGGTGCTTATTTTCAAGAAAGGGAAGGTAATAAGGACTATTGATGCTAAAGACGCAGATAAGATATTCGAAGAAGAAATTAATAATATTTAAGAACCTCTGTGCTCTCTGTGTCTCCGTGAGCTCTGTGAGAAAAAAAGGGGAGATAGTGTAAATGCTAAGAAAGTTGTTGTTAGGCTTAATTATTTTGTTCTCGATAACGGGGTTAGCCGGAGCACAGTCTGCGGCGCAACCCTGGTGGTTTACCCTTGAGCTAGGCAAGCAGCACTTTCGTAACGGTTCCTACGGAGATGCCCTCATCGCCTTTGAGGATGCCCGCAGGGACAGGTTTGACCGGTTCTCGCGAATGGAAGAGGATTTCATTTACCTTCTTTCCCATCCAAATGTAAGGCAATTGGAAGATGCTCTTGATTTTATTGAGATGTATATAGAAGCAAATTACGAAGTAGCAGCAGCAACAGCCCTTGCAGAGCTCTACCATAGGGTCCCAAGAATAAATCTAATGAACTCGGGGCTCCGGGTACTTGAAGAGCTGGATCGTCTTAAACCATACCCCGAAGCCGAGTTCTGGCTTGGAGAGACCTATAGGGCAGAAGGGGAACTAAGCCTTGCATTGCGCCAATACGAAAGGGCCCTTCAGCAGCGCGCCCTCCTTGAGAATCCCGGATTCGAGGTTGAGATTCTTTATAGAATGGTAGAAGTTCATAGGGTTCAACAGAATTATCAGGAAATGGATAGACGTGCAATGGAGATTATTCAGGGTGTTGATCCTTATGGGAATCCCAGAGATGTTTTTTGGACCAGGGGAGCAGAACAGTTAAGAGTTGCAATGGCAAGGGTACTTGAAGTTGAAGGCGTTAATCGATTTCTTACAATCTATAGGCATAATAATCCGCTTACAGAGAAGGCACATAGATTCCTTGGTTTCTTTTATAGTGCAACAGGGCGGCATCTGCCTGCCTCAGAGCACCTAATGTTCGCATTCCTTATTCAAAACACTATGCTGATAGATGAGGCAATAAGACATCAGTTTGATTTTGCCTATTCAAGCCTTGAAGATTTAATGAGCTTTGCTCTGAGAAGACCTGAGCTTTTATCGTTTATGGAAGAGGTTGAGTACCATAGAACCATTTTCAATCTTGCAGCCTCCCTTCATGCAACAGGAAGAACCATCCCTGCCCTTGAGTTATGGTCTTTTCTTGCAGAAAGTGACATTTCAGGAGTGTGGGGTGCCGCAGCGAGAAGGTCTCCCAATCCCTATGTGGAAAGAGTAATAGAATTACCGTAAATTACAATGCTTAATAACATTGCTGTAAAACGGCAGCAAGTGCAAAAAAAACTATCGCAAGTATAACAATAGCTGCATACTTGTTTCTGAAGAACATAAAATGCCCCCGATACTATTGTATGAATGGTCTTAGAATTTGTCAACAAAATTTATTTAGCTAACGGCTCTTGCTAACGGCTCTTGCCGACATTACATTTTTGACAGTGTTCGAAAATAACACAGCGTGAGCAGAAGGGGCTTATTGGCCTGCATAGATTCTGACCATAAAGTACAAGAAGATTATTGATGCGCTTCCAGTAACGCTTTGGAAGTATTTCTCTTAGTTTAATTTCGGTTTTATCCGGGTTTGATGTTTCTATCCAACCTGCTCGATTACATATCCTGTGAACATGAATATCAACGCAGATGCCGTACTTATTAAAGGCTTCGGTTAGAACAAGGTTTGCCGTTTTCCTTCCAACACCGGGGAGCTTTAAGAGTTCATCAAGGTCTGCGGGCACTTGGCCTCTGTGTTCTTCGATGAGAATCTTTGCAATTTTATTTAGGCTTAATGCCTTATTTCGATAAAACCCGACAGGGTAGGCTAAACATGCCGTTTCTTTTACGCCCAGTTTCAGCAATTCTCTTGGCCCCGGTGCCTTTTCAAGAAGCCTTAAGGATGCAAGGCGTGTGACATCATCCTTTGTTCTAAGACTTAGAATGGTGGAAAGCAGTACTGCCCAAGGCTTTGTTCCCTCCCCTCCGTACTGTTCTGCGATGCTTGTAATTGCAGTATCTTCAGCCAGGGTAAGAGTGAAGATTTCCTTTCGCCACCTCTCTAAGCTCTTAAATATTCCTGCCCAATTCGGCTCCATCACGCTAACACTCCAGAAGACAAACTGCGAGGGCTTCCACTGCTTCACCCCTTCCTAAGGGCCCAAGTCCCTCGTTGGTTTTGCCCTTAATAGAAATTTGGCCTATGTCAATTTCAAGTGCCTCTGCTAAGGTGGTGCAAATCTTCTCGCGGTATGGAAGTATCTTTGGCTCATCACAGATAATTATGCAATCAAGATTGATAAGCTTCCTGCCTTGAGCCTTAATACGGTTAAAGGTGGTTTTTAAGAGTTCCATGGAATCAGCATCTTTATAAGCAGGATCGCTGTCAGGGAACATTTCGCCTATATCCCCGAGAGCAGCAGCTCCAAGTAAGGCATCGATAATTGCATGAATTAAAACATCTCCGTCTGAATGGGCGAGTGCCCCCTTATCGAAGGGGATTTCCACCCCGCCAAGCAGGAACCTTCTCCCCGGGACTAGGCGATGCAGATCCCTTCCAAGCCCGATTCTATTCATATTAGATCTCCCGGGTAGGTTATTTTTCTGTTCAGAGGATCCCCTTCGATCACCTTAACCTTCCCTACGAATTCTCCCCAGATTTCGGCATCATCGGTATACTCTGCCAATTCCTGCTCTTCTTTACGGGCGGCCTTTTCGTGGGCCATTAGTATCTCGGGAAATTTAAACCCTTGAGGAGTCTGGGCCGTGCAAAGGTTCTCCCTTTTTAGATGAGTCTTTATAAAACCTGACTCCACACTCTCCAGTTTTTTTGGGGTTTCTATAAGGGGTAGCACCGGAATAACGGCTTCGTGTTGCAGGGTCCCGTCTATTATTTGCTCAATCAAGCTTTTCTTTATCCAAGGCCTTGCCCCGTCGTGGATTAAAACATGGGTTGGTTTATACTCTTCTAAACATAAAAGTGCCTTATGCACTGAAGAGCGGCGGCTTTGCCCTCCTGCACAGAAAATGATTCGTTTTCTGTCTTCTTTAAGCTTAAGGGGCAGGTATGAGCGGGCCGTTTCTTCATCACCCTTTTTTACACTTATTATTATCTTCCCAATACTTAAACAGGACGCAAAGGCGAGTACAGCCGATCCGAGGACGCTTATCTCACCGGAGCCGGAGCGTATGTTTAAATATTCTTTTTTCTTGCCTTCCATTCTGCGAGATGTGCCTGCGGCACAGATAATCGCTGCGATTATAGGTTTATCAGCGGGACTCAAGGCGGGTAAATATCATATTTTCCACTTCTTCTTTAGACTTCCTTAGGGAACAGGAAACCTCGTCTCCAAGGAGTATAAGTGCAGCATCGTACAGTTTCCGCTCAAGGATGGGAAGCTCTTTGACCTTGCTCCTGTGATACAGAGACCGTACAATAGTGGCTATGTCCAGAACACTCCCCTTTTTAAGAAGATCCATATTTGTCTGGTATCTAAGCTTCCAATCAGAGGGAACAGGCTCATAATCCTCGCCAATAAGCTCTAATGCTTTTAATGCCTCATCCCTTGGAACTATTGGCCTAATCCCTAGTCCATGGGCCTTATCAACAGGAACCATGATCGTCATGTCGGAAACATCAAGATAAATCACATAATATAGAATAATGTCTTCTTTAAATGGCTTTTCCACAATTGACTTAATCACACCCACACCCTGGCTGGGATATACAACTCGCTGGTCAACCTGGAATTTTTTAGGCGTTTTACTCATCATCCTCATTATAACTAAAAATATAAATAATGGGAATGGGTACTTTACTATATTATTGTTGCCTCTCAGGGGAAAAGGAGATATAATTAGACATATTAATAATAAGGAGTATATTATGGAAAAATATGTATGCGGACCCTGTGGTTATGTTTATGACCCTGCAGAAGAAGGGACAAAATTCAGCGAATTACCCGCAGATTGGGTTTGCCCTATATGCGGCGCCGATAAGGATCAATTTTCTAAAGAGGAATAGTAAGCATTCGCCGGGGAAGACCTTGTTTTCCCCGTAAGCCCCACCCATTGACCCTATAATCCCAATTATGCTAGTCTGATACAAACTAACGCTTAAGGATGATCTATATGAATTCACTTTTATCTTCTCTCGGACCCATGTTCCGCTTAATGGGAGCGCCTCCACAGGAGGGCGGTAATGCTTTCATGTCTTTCCTGCCCCTGATTGCCATAATCGGTATCTTTTATTTCCTCATTATTCGCCCCCAAAGTAAGAAGCAAAAGGAAACCCAGAAAATGCTTTCTGCCCTTAGAAAAGGTGACAGGATCGTTACTGTTGGAGGTCTTCACGGCATTATTCAGTCAATTAAGGAGAATACCGTTATTGTCAGAGTCGATGAAAACACAAAGCTAGAATTTAACAGGGGTGCAATCGCAACGGTAACAAGTAATACCAGGGATGAAAAGGAAGACGACACTCCCGAAAAAGAAGATAAAGACGAATAAAAAAAGCAGCTATTGAAATAGCACTAATCTTGGAGCAAAAGTATGAATAAACGCTACCGTTTGATAATAATCCTTATTATCATGGCCCTTTGTTTTGTTTTCCTGCTTCCCACAATTCGCTGGTATTTTTGGACACCGCAGTTGGAACAGACCAGAGCCCTTGGCTCAAGGGAACAGATAAGAAACTATACCACCCAGGTGGCAGGGGCCGATCTGGAACGCCTTATAGAACTTGCACGAAATGGGGAAAACTTACCCCCCGATCTTGAATTTCTTATCCCGATAACAAGAAGTATGTATAGAAGTGCAAGACAAAGACCCCCCGATAATTGGGATGCCAGGGCTGTTTTAGCCACCTTTGCCTCTCGTAATGAAGCTCAGGAAGCAATAGAAACCTATTATAGGGATGATATTTTTGCTCTAAAAAACATACAGAGAAATGCAGTTCAGTTAGGCCTTGACCTTTCAGGGGGCCTTAGTATAGTTCTACAGGCTGATATGAACGCTCTTAGCGAAAGGGCAGGCAGGAGTTTAAACGAGTACGATAGGGAAGATGCAATGGAGAGGGCCCTTGATGTCTTAAACAGCCGCATCGACCGTTTCGGCCTTACAGAACCTGTAATCAGGCGGCAGGGTTCCGATCAGATCTATGTTGAGATTCCCGGAACCGCAGACCCCGAGCGTATCAATGACATAATCATGGGAAGGGGCAGCCTAGTCTTTCATATAGTCGACGAGGAAGCTACGGCTGCATTTAATGCCTTTTACAATGCAAATCCCCTTTCGACCTTTGATTCGCGGGGTGAATTACTTGATCCTTCTATAGTGCCTGCAGATGTTGTGATTCGCGGTGTATTTGACAGAGACAGATACGGTCTTGATGAGCATAGACGGAATGTCTACGGTAATCCCGATTATGTTGCAATAAAAAGAGAAGTGGGTCTTGACGGTAACTATATACAAAGTGCCGATGTAATCAGGGACCCGATTGACGGAAGGCCGAGAGTAACCTTCATGTTAAGTGCCGAAGGCGGGGAAATATTTTTCAGGCTTACATCTGCAAATGTTGACAGGGTTATGGCAATTGTACTTGAAGACAGGGTTAGGAGCCAAGCTACGATAAGGACCGGGATAAGGGAGGCTGTGTCTCTCGAAGGCTTCGGCCTTGAAGAAGCAAACAGCATAGCCCTT
>Ga0099364_10004052_pt1 | contig 22305 bp, 13 predicted proteins | sample TergutTh196P3_FD_73070 | JGI IMG/M metagenome (GOLD analysis project Ga0099364, IMG submission 73070) | Microcerotermes parvus P3 segment gut microbial communities from Pointe-Noire, Republic of the Congo - Th196 P3 | ecosystem: Host-associated > Arthropoda: Insects > Digestive system > Gut ...
ATGACTATCGTGTTTTTGTCGAGACCGAGTTCATCCAGTTTTTTCAGGACTTCTCCCACACTCCAGTCAAGTTCTTCAATCACATCGCCATACAATCCGTTTGCCGACTTGCCTTTGAAATTTGCCGAGGCAGCAATCGGAGTGTGCGGCATATTGTGGGGAAGATAAAGAAAGAAGGGCTGGTTTTTGTTCTTTTCGATGAACCTGATGGCTTCCTGTGTGTAAGTATACGTGATTGAATCCTGATTGACAAAGAAGTTCTCCACTTCGTTGCCTCGCATAAATACCTGCGAAGCCATGTCGTTGGAATAAGGAATTCCGAAATATTCATCAAATCCGTTTTGAAGCGGAAGGAATTTATCCCGGGTACCCAAATGCCATTTGCCGACGATTCCTGTTCGATAGCCCTGCTGACGTAATACCTGACTTATTTTGATTTCGTCAGTGGGAATGCCTGAAAAACTTTGGGGATGAAAAACACCGTTGATCCCCATGCGAATAGGATATCTGCCTGTAAGAAACGCTGCCCGCGACGGACTCGAAACAGAAGCCGCACTGTAGAAATCGGTAAAGCGGATACCATCCTGAGCCAACTTATCAAGATTAGGCGTACGGTTCACAGGGGAACCGTAACATCCTAAATCACCATAACCAAGGTCGTCGGCATAGATAAAAATAATATTTGGTTTGTCAGCAGATTTGGCAACTTCGGACTGAGTACATCCTCCCAATCCAATACCGGATATTAAGCCGGTTACTAATAAAGTACTTTTTTTCATGATTTTTTTTGAATTATTAATTATTATTATTTACATGAATTAAAAAATCATTCATATAGTCTTATTTAAATAGTAGCATAGCAAATTCGGTGAGATAATCCCTCCAATTCGTCCAGGTGTGTCCGCCTTCACTTTCATGGTATATATGCGGCATTCCCATCTTTTCCATCTTTTGACGTAATTCTGTTACGCCTTGTATGACAAAGTCGTTTTTCCCGCAGCCGATCCAGTAGAGTTTGTAACCATTTTTCATCTGAGTTTCCAGTTTTTTATCAAAATTCTGATAAACAGCTGTTTCTGTATTTCTTGGCGAAGCTGATCCTCCCGAAAAAAGTCCGATGTAATCAAAAGTATTGGGATAGTGTGCCGAAATGTGTAACGAATGGCCTGATCCCATTGACAAACCGGCAATCGCTCTATTGGCCTTGTTCTTTTTTACACGGTAATTACTTTCAATAAATTTGATGATATCCATAAAACTTGCCTCCATAGCGCCCGGGTCTCCACCCATACCCATGGCGGGTTTAAAAAATCCACGTATTGATTCACCGGGAGCGGCAGGATTGATGGTGTGTCCGTTGGGCATTACGACAATCATTGGTTTGGCTTTACCTTGTGCAATAAGGTTATCAAGAATTTGCGTTGCCCGTCCCAGTGTGCTCCATGAATCCTCGTCGCCACCTGACCCGTGAAGCAGGTAGAGAACAGGATAGCTCTCCCTGCTTATGTCGTATCCTGGAGGCGTATAGACAGTAAGTCGGCGCACGACATTGAGCCCCGGTGAATTGTACCACTGTTTTGTCACGTTTCCGTGCGGTACATCATTCACTGCGTAGTTGTCGCCTTTTCCACCCCTTATAAGGAGGATGTTCTGGATTGTGGCTACATCGCGTACCTGATACACATTGTTGGGATCGGTCATACGAATATCATCTACAATAAATGTATAACCGTAAAGGTTGGAAACGACAGGGCTGGGCGTAGTGTATTCCCACACGCCGCCTTCACCTTCCTGAAGGTCGACAATTTCGGGCATTTCACTCATGCCACGGACTGTCTCCACCATTTGTGTGGGCAGAAATTCACCTGTTAGTTGCACTTTGATCGCTTTGGGGGCGAGAAAGCGGAATGTTACGGTATTATCAGTATGAACCTCCGGAGAAGTGATACTTTGACCGCCAAATAATGCTTGTTGTGCAAAAGCGCATGCGCCTATAAAACAAGCTAACGTAAATAAAGTAATCTTTTTCATGTTATTTAATAACCAGGATTTTGAACGATCATCGGGTTGGCGTTAAGTTCAGTTTCGGGAATGGGCAAAAGTTCATGTTTTCCTTTCTTCCAACCGTATACAGTCAATGTGAATGCCTCGGGAGTAACAACACCATCATAGAAAGTAGGTATTAAATGCCCTTGCTCACCAAGCATATTGGAGGCCGTGATGCCGTCTGCGTCGTTGAGGACTTCCCAGCGTACAAGGTCAATATAGCGGCTTCCTTCTCTATAAAGCTCAAGGCGTTTTTCCTTCTTGATATCAGTCAGTGTTACTGTTGTGAGAGGGGAAAGATGGGCGCGCTCGCGAATCATATTGACATAAGTAAGTGCGCTACCGGCATCGTTTGAACGAATACAAGCCTCCGCAGCATTGAGCAGAACTTCCGCATAACGCATTGGTTTCCATGTATTAGACGTACTTTGAGTTTCTGATGTTCCTGAACCCAAAAGCCAAGGGGCTGCCTCGCTACGAAGATTACGGTTTTTGAAATCCCAGTACCCTTCACTGCTATAATAAGGAGTGGCAGTACCTACGCCTAAGGCTTGCATCTCCTCCCAGGTCATAATACTCCCTTTCAGCCGAAAACCATTCGGGCCTTCCATCTCTACAAACGCGTCGTAACATGCTTTACGGACACCGGACATTTGGCCCCATCCATTACCAAGAAGATCTAATTCCGGAATATAATCTAATATACCTCCATAATGATTGAGTTGGTCGCCGCGCCAGGATTCCATTGTACTGCCGTAGGCTTGACCGCCGGCATTGCCGTTCTGGTCTATCTTGGAATTAAACTCAAAAAGGGACTCTGTGCCGAAACTGTTTTTTTTGCGAACGACAAAGCCGAAATCGGGTTCGTCCAAATGGTTGGTAAGTTGTTCATCGCCTAAAAGCTGGTACTTGCCGCTGTTGATAACAGCTTTGAGTTGCGTGGCGGATTCGCTCCATTTTTCCTGCCAGAGAAGCGCTTTCCCATACCATGCTTGTGCGGCTTCTTTGCTAATGCGAAGAATACTTTCCTTGTCGTCGACCGAACTCTTCGAGGGAAGTTCTCCGGAAACGATTGCAGTTTCGAAGTCTTTATTGACAAGATCCCAGACCTCTGATACCATAGCGCGTGGAGCCACTGCATTTGCAACTGTGATCTCCTCTTCAAATAAAGGCACGCCACCAAACAGTTGTGCCATATAAGAATATGCCCAGGCGCGTATCACGTAACACTCTGCAATGACCCTTCTCTTTACGGGAGAGTCGGGATCAACGCGGGCAAGAATCGTGTTTACACGCCGGATCATTCCGGCAGGGTTGCTGTATAGTGCACTGGTTCGTGTGGCATCAAAAGTGAAAGAAAAAAATGCGTGTGCAACGCCTCCGTTCCCACCCATATTAGCTGTACCTCCAAAATTGTCGTCAGCCATATTATTAAGATTTACTACGAGCCCTGAACTCGTAGCTCCGTAGGTGTTTCTCCACCTTGCATAGAGGTCAGCCAATGCATTCATCACCTGCTCGTCTGTGTTGTAGAAATCGTCAATATTTTGAACTCCCTGTTGTGGGATATCGAGTACATCTTCGCAAGATACAAAAACGCCCGTTACAACCAAAAGAATAATTCCTGCGAAATATTTATTGATACTTTTCATATTTTATACAATTTATTTAAGTTAATATAATTATGTTTACGTTAATCAAATCGTTAGAAAGTTATATTGATACCAAGGGTGGTCTTCCTGTATACAGGATATGCGCCTTTATCCATACCTACACCGCTACCTGTAACTTCGTCCTGCTCGGTGCGGGTATTCACAGATACCTCGGGATCGAATCCGGGATAACTGGTAAATGTAAAATAGTCATCCAATGAAATATATAACCTTAAGTTATTAACGAATATCTTGCTTGTTAAACTGCGAGGCGCTGTATAACCCAATTGTATCTGTTTGATCTTGAAAAATGCGCCATTGAAAATCATGCCGCTTGACTGAATATATCTATCAAATCCGCTTGCTCCCGGCCTTGGGCGGGTCGCATTTCTGTACGACTCTGTCCAACGCTCGTCAAAATGGAACTGAAGACGATTGCCTGTAATACGGTCGGGACGATAGAGACACATAAACATGTCATTACCCTGAGAGCCGGTGCCGAATATGGAAAAGTCGAAACCCTTCCATGATGCATTAAGGGTGATCCCGTAGGTAAAGTCCGGCAGACCGCTGCCAATCATCGTCTTGTCCATCTCATTGATCTCACCGTCGCCATTGAGATCCTTGAATACAGGTTCACCATTCTCCGGATTGATCTGTTCAATCACATACCCACGCATATACCACATCGGATAGCCTTCTTCGAAGACAGTGTAGTCATTCGTCAGGAAGAATCCCGTACCGTTGATACGGGTAATAGTCGGGTCTAAGTAGGTCACTTTATTCTTGAGTGTTGCCAAATTGGCTTTTATGCCATAACGGAAATTGCCGATATTATCATTCCATCCAAGGTCAAATTCAAATCCGGTATTTTTGATATTACCGCCGTTGACATACATCGAAGTATAACCGGTAAAGAGTGGAGGCGTGGCGGAAACCAAAAGTCCTTCAGTCCGTTTATCGAACCAGTCAAATGTAAATGTCATACGATTGTTCAAGAAACGGGAATCAATACCAAAGTTAAGTTGCGTCGAAGTCTCCCATTTCAGACTGGCGTTTGCGAGTTGGTTCGGATAGTAACCGCTTATATACGAAGGTGAGTTCAAATTTGTCGTATAGTCGTATTGACTAGCGGCTGCTGTCGCCATACCGGCGGCATATTGATAATTGGTGAGGGCGCGGATTGACCCATTCTTTCCCCATGAGCCACGCAACTTCAGTGATGAGATGAATTTTATGTTTTGCATAAACTCTTCGTTGCTGATCGTCCAGCCTGCAGATAAGGCAGGGAAATATCCCCAGCGCGCCTCATCGGATAGTTTCGAACTGTCAAACGCATCGGCGCGAAACGTAGCCTGAAACATATACTTGTTTGCATAGGTGTAGTTCAGGCGGCCAAAGTAAGAAAATTGAGAATTATCGGAATAGTTTCCTGAAACAGTTCTTACCGCATCGGGATGTTGCCAAGTTAAGTCACGATAAAGCGGATCGTTGTTGAGGAGGCGGATATTGCCTGTCCCAACATTCTCTCTATGGGTTTGACTGAGTGATGTCCCGACCGTCCCATTGACATTATGCTCTCCGATTATTTTGGTGTAGTTGGCAAAATTCTCCCATTGATAATAGAAACTGCCCATACCACTACGGCTCACTGTCGGATTGGCCCTGCTCGAAATAGAGTTTGCATAGTAAGGGGCGCCATAATTTTTACCCATTCGGCTGGTTTCTTGTATGCTGAGACGGGATGTTACAACAAGGTCTTTGATTGGCTTGAAGTCAAGGAAAAGTGTGCCCATCGTATTATTGTTGTATCCTTCATTAAGAGCAGAATTAATCATGGTAAGCGGGTTGACATTGTCACCAATATATACTTGTGATTGAGCAAAATATCCATTGTTGTCACTCAGAAGCATTCCGCTTTCAGCATGGGATTTATAGGTTGCAGGCACCTCGTTGATGGTAGGCCAATAAACGGGAGTAAGGGGATCCATAAGCAATACTGAACCCAAAACTGATCCGTTTTCTGTATTCGAAACGAGAGACAAGGTCTGGTTTCTGTCAAAAGTGAAATTAACGCCTACCTTGAGCCAGCCTTTGATATTTCGTTCGGCATTGATCAGGAATGTCCATCTTTCGAATACATCCTGTTTGAGTACGATTGGGCCATCCTGATTCATATAACTCAGGGAAGCAAAGAAAGTACCCTGATCACCCGCTTGAGAGAACGAGAGGTTATGACGGTGAGATAAACCGGTCTCAAACGCGACTTTACTCCAATCGGTATCGGTTCTGCCGTCCCAATTCGCATCAATAATTGCCTGATTTAGATAACCCGCCTCAATCATATAAGTCTGATAGTCTCTGGCATTGAGCAACTTGGGGATACGTACAACATTGTTGAAAATGTATTGACCATCATACGTAATAGTACCTTGAGCGGAACCTGAACCTTTCTTTGTTGTAATCAAGATGACTCCGTTGCCGGCTTGGGCGCCATAAATAGCTGCTGATGCAGCATCTTTCAACACTTCCATCGACTCAATGTTATTCGGTTCTATAAAACTAATGCTACGAACTTGCATACCATCTACAATATAGAGTGGAGAGGAACCGGAGTTGGAACTGATTCCACGAATACGAACATCAGTCTGAGATCCAGGGCCGCCTGCAGAGGAAATCAATTGTACGCCGGCGGTTTTTCCCTGCAATGCCTGGTTCGCATCGGTAATCGAACGGTTCTGAATATCACTGGTTTCGATTTTTGCGATTGCTCCCGTCACGTCGCTTTTGCGCTGAACACCGTAACCCACTACTACGACTTCTTCCAAAGTTTGTAAGTCTTCTCTCAAGGTTATAGTAATATTCGATTGATTACGAACAGGTATTTCCTGGGTAATGAAACCGATAAAAGAGATTAGTAAGGTTGCATTTTCCTGAACAGCCAGCGTAAACTTGCCGTCTAAATCTGAGATGACTCCATTGGTAGTGCCTTTTTCGATGATATTGGCGCCGATAATGGGTTCTCCCTGATCATCGAATACAGTACCGGTGATGCGCCTTTCCTGTTGAACGATATTGGTTCCTATAATAGGCTTATCTGCTTTATAGATAATGATATGCTTATCTGTAATTCGATAGGTAATATCCTTATTATCCAATATGGTGTCAAGAATATCAGTGATAAGCACGTTGTTACCCTTCACGGATACATGTCGATTAACATCTACTTCGCTGGTACTGTACAGAAACGAAAATTCGCTCATTGCTTCAATTTCACGGAATACTTCGGCAATAGTGACATTGTTTTTTTCAATCGTAAGTCTGAAGGTTTGTGAATATGAATTTGCCGATAGACTTAATGTGAATACGATCAACAAAAGAAATGATATTTTTATAATTCTTAATATCTTATTTCTTTGCCTTTTTTTACTGAGATAAAAAATTGTGTTTTTTAAAATAAAATTATACATTTGTCGAAAATTTTGGTTAATAAATTGGTTTAACTATTTTTTTTTTTGCCTGTGATGTTGCGAGCATCACAGGCTTTTGTTTGTTGATTCGTTTTTTCTTTTTCATCCGGACTGTTTCATAGGCATTAATTTTTTAACGTTTATTTGATTACTATAATTCCATTGATATACTGATATGAATACTTGGCGTTTACCTGTATTAAATCCAATATCTTTTCCAACGACTCGCCATTTTCAAAACGCATAGTATAGGGTTTGTTTTTCAACGCTTCGTTTTCGATTTGGATAGTCACTTGAAATCCTTTCTCAAGCGTTGCAACAATTTCTTCAAAGGTTATGTTATTAAAAACATATATTCCTGTTTTCCAAGGTATTACAAGATCAAGGTCAATATCGTTTACGACAATTGAACCGGTGTTTTTCATAATTGTGGCTTCTTGTGCAGGTTTTAAAACAATAGAATGCCCTGATCTGTCGTCTGTCATCCTGATGCTTCCTTCCACCAGGGTAATTTTTACCTCCGGTTCTGTGGCGTATGTCCGCACATTAAAACCGGTACCCAATGCTACCACTGTTTGACCGCCGGCCAATACACGGAATGGCTGTTTACTATTATGCGCCACCTCAAAATATGCTTCACCTTCTAATGCCACATCGCGGGTATCACCGATAAAAGTTTGTTGAAAGCGAAGTTGCGAATGAGCGCTCAGCCATACTTTCGTCCCATCGGACAGGTCGAACTGGGTAGATCTGTCGGTTATGTATGCTATCTCAACCAGTTGCTGCGAGGGATGTGTGATCACAGTTCTATATAATCCACTAACAATCAATAAAATAACAGATGATGCTATAGCTAACGGTTTCCACCAGTTGAAGGCAGGTTTGAGATGTATTATAGGAGGAAGTTGTTGGATACGGCGCCATAAATTCAGGTAAGACGTGTTTACCTGTTGATCATCAATCTCCCAAAAATCGTAAAATTTAATGTGTTGTCGGAATTTCTTCTTTTGATTGTCGAGCATCTTTGAAATACTTTATTTATATATAGTACACAAAAATGGACGAATTGCCTTAAAGAAATAGATTTTTTTTACCTGTTCCACCCGAATTTTTCGAATGTTTCTTTTATTCTTCGTATAGCAATAGCGATTTGCGCTTCAACCGTTTTACGTGAAATATCAAGGATTTCTGCTATTTCCTTGTACGGTAGCTGGTCGTTGAAATGCATACGTGCAATTATCCGGCATCGTTCAGGTAGTTTATCGAAGGATTGTTGAAGATATTCGTGAAACATTTCACGATCGATCATATCGTCAACTGACGAATCCGGTGATTCTATCTCCAATTCGTATACGTTGATGTAATCCTGAGAAAGTAAGGGTTTCGTACGCAGATAGTTAATTGTCTGGTTACGGACAGATGTATACAGGTACGAACGAATATTTTGATCCGAAACTAATTGTTCTCGTTTTATCCAAACATTCAGAAATACATCCGATACAACTTCTTCGCTTATTTCCTTTGAATGAAGAAATAGAAACGCAAATTGACACAACCGCTTATAGAACAAATGGTATAGCTTTTCAAACGCTTTTTGGTCGCCTAAAGAGATTTTGCGAACCAATTCTTCTTCCATGTGTTTTGAAGAGGCGAATGACATTGTTCTTAAATATAATTAATTGTGAATTGTCTGTTTTTTTTGCAAACTTACAAAAAATTGAGTGTAATACAACACACGGAACAAAGTATTTTTTTTCGTGATTTTGTGTTAGTTATTTGACATTGTTGCGTAAAGATGTTTTTTAAGACTGCAAAACAGTCAACCTAGATCAGGAAATGACAGTGCCCCCCAAATTATTTGTCGGCGTAACAACTATAATGGGCTTTAAACGGCCTTCAGCTATCATGTTGTCTAAAATATGGGACAGTCCGCTTTTAAGCCACATCCCATAATAATCGCCTCCGCCATGGTAAAGAACCATAACAGGATAAGGTTCCGGACGATTCGGATTAAAACCCCGGATTTGTTCCCGTGTACCTCAAAGGTTTTGGGACCAAATCCTTCTATATGAGATGCAAAGATAGCATAAAATTTACTATTTCATATTACTACCAACCAGGATTTTGAACTATCATCGAGTTGGCGTTAACCCATTTTGCAGCTAATTCAATCTAAATAGCTGTACATAAAGGTTTTCAAACAGAATAATACGGAATAAACCTCCAAGCCCCCATTTTCTGATGTGAAATGGGGGCTTTGAAGTGAGAAAAAAATATTAACAAAGATATGTCTGAATAGTTCAACAGATATTTTGGGTTACAGACTCCAACCACTACGATATTCGTAGTGGAGGTAATCATTGGCTTCCGGGCAGTTGGTAAACCTCATGTTGGCAGCATCGTATTCCAACGTAATGTTGAGACGTTGGGCGACTACAGCGATGTTCGCAAGTAACATAATCTCGGTCAGTTTGGCTGAAATCTCAAAATCATTTGCAGCTTTACGACCTTCCTTGATTGCTTCGATAAAGTCTACATAAACACTGTTTGGACGGTGTAATGTTTTAGGTGGTTCTCTGAAATCAGGATTTCGTGGAATCAATTCGGGTGCAGCGCCATGTGTGGCATGCATGATCATCCCTTTGTCACCGATATACAAACATGCCTGGAGTGCACGGTCGTCTTCCAATCCGGCAGGACGTGCCGGTTTTAGTCCGGCATCCATCCAGGTTACTTTCACCGGAGGCATATTTCCACGAGCCGGAAATTCGTAGGTTACAAATTCGGTTATTGGAAGATAGACGTCATTAAATGATGGTGATGTAGCCTGTATCCTATTTGGAAACCCTAAGTTAAGCGCCCAGATTGGAGCATCCAATATGTGAGCGCCAAAATCACCCATTGCGCCGGTTCCGTAATCCCACAATCCACGCCAGTTGAAATGTAATATATCAGGGTGGTATGGTTTTGGGGAAGCCGGGCCTAACCATAAGTCATAGTCCAGATTTGCCGGTACAGGAACACCATCGGGGCGTGGATAGTATCCCTGTCTCCAACTTGGGGCGGATGTCCACGTATTTATTTCGCGCACATCGCCTATCACACCTGACTGAATCCATTCAACTGTTTGCCTCGTTCCTTCCGAATTATGGCCTTGATTACCCATCTGTGTTACCAAACCGGTTTTTTTAGCCAGGTCTGCTAAAAAGCGAGCCTCGTAAATCGTTTTACACATCGGCTTTTCAACGAATACGTGTTTGCCTGCTTTCATGGCATAAGCAGCCGCCACAGCGTGTGTGTGGTCAGGGGTACCAATCACAACAGCATCAATTTCTTTTTCCTTATCGATCATTTCACGAAAATCCTTATACTTCTTGGCATTCGGATATCCTGCAAAGATGTGACCTGCATAGTCGTGGTCTACATCACACAAGGCATAAATGTTGGCATGTCTCACGGTCGGTCTATCACCCATCTGACCGGGAAATCTTACAGCACTCGTAGGCTGGATACCTGCATAGGGTTGAGAAAATCTTGTGTATCTGGTTTCAGTAGGCCTTACAATAGGTACATCGGGTGAAGCAATATTTTGAATATCTCCTCCGCCCTGGGCGCCTACGCCGATACCTGCAATGTTTACCATATCACTAGGGGGGGTATGACCCTGCCCTCCTAATACCGACCTTGGAACAATCGTAAATGCAGCAGTTGCCGCCATTGTTCCGAGAAACTCTCTCCTGGAGAAATTTAATGAATTCTTTTGATTCTTATTCATACAATATAAAATTAATGAGTTGAGTTAATTAAGAATTTGCTACTTCCAAACCTCGTTTTGTACCAAAACTCCTTCCATGGTAATAATCTGCTGTTGTGGTATCGGCCACATTACCCAGGCAGGATTATATACGGACGTTGAAAATTTAGACATGTGTTGCTTTTCGAATTCAAGATAGCTGTTCAATTTAGTTCCGGCAATTCCCCAGCGTGCATAGTCGAACCAGTGATGTCCTTCCAAACACAATTCTATCTGGCGCTCAAAACGCAGCGCAGTTAATGCGCCTTCTTTGGTAGCAAACTGCGATTCAGGCCAAAGTCCGATGCGGTAGTTGCCGGCCGCATTGGCGCCGGTTGTTCCGTTTACCTTGTCATCCAAGATCCACGATGAGGTGGTTGGCGTCATATTAGCCGGATCGGCAGCCTGAAGATACCAGTTCGCCGCACGGGCGCGTACCTGATTCACATATTCGCATGCGCCCTGATGGTTGCCTGTTTCGATCAGTACCTCGGCATACCAAAGCAAAATCTCGGCATAGCGTATCAGGTGCGTGTTCTTGTCGGATGAAACGGCGACGGTAGCAACTGAATGCGAACCGTTATCCGCTCTTTTCTTTATATATTTCTTGTTCAGGAATGGACCTCCATTGGCGAGATCGCGTATCCAGCCTGCGACACTTGAGAGAACAGTATAATCCCAATAGGGGGTGCCAAATCGGCCGGTGGATAAATCTACTCTTGGATCCATAAAAACGCTAAGATCAGTACTTATAGTGCTTCCTTCAATTGTCGATATCGCAGGTTTGTCACGATAAGACAAATCTATTAAAGGAAGTCCGTTGGCATCAACCATATGCGAGTGTACAATATCATATGTAGGCATATAAAATCCAAATCCGGCAGCACCTAAAGCGCCGGCCATACCAATATAATAAATGCCGCCCGGCGTTGAGTTGGTTTCACCTTGTGTTCCAACTATGGCTTCCTGAAGATCGAAAACAGATTCGCCGGTCCAGTCACTCTTTCCGGCAACCCAAAGTTCTTCGTAGGTATTTGCCAATGTGAATTTCTTGCCATCATTTTGCTTGCCGTTAGCCATAATTACTTCAAGTAGATTTTTGGCTTCCGTCCATTTACTTACGACACCGGCGCCATTATTGTTATTATAAGGCGACGCACGATAAATCTTCACTTTCGCTAACATCGCAGCAGCAGCCCATTTATTGATGTTTCCTCTTTCTACCGCCCAGGTGTCGGGCAGATTATCGTATGCATACTGCAAATCTTCTTCCACCTTATCCCAGATATAGATATAATTGCCGCTTTCATCAACGTTGGATACCTTCGGATTTACAGACGAGGCGTATTCTTCGGTGCCTACGTAAGGAACGGCGGCGCCAAAAACTTTGATGCACTCGAAGTGATAGAGCCCGCGTATAAACCTCGCCTGCGCAATGGCTTCGGTATAAAAATCTTTCTCTTCGCCGGCATAACCTCTAAGCTCGTCTTCGATTTTGTTGGCTAAAGAAATCACAACATTCGCTTTAAATACGCCGTTGTAACAATCTCGCCATTTCGCATTGAAGTAGCTATTGTTGGTTGAGATGGAATACATTTCCAAACTCGCCCAGTCCGGCTGGTCACTGGCGGTAGAGCCTTTGTTGGCAGCTGCGCCCAGCACATCGCCCCAAACTAAATTAACAAGTGTAGCATTTTGTCCACCCCCATACATCTTTGCATACATTGATGTGATAACCTGATCGACGCCTTCGCGTGTCAGGAACGTAACTTCGTCGGTAGAGCCTACAGGACGCACGGACAGAAAGTCGCTGCATGAGGTTAAGCCGAAGCCGGCAATCAGAATTATATATAAAAATTTCTTTAAGTTCATAATTAAATTATTTTAAATTGTTTTATGTATTAATAATCTTATTGGAATGAAATATTGACCCCAAGAATATATTGCCTCGGTTGACCATACGCTCCAAAGTCCCTACCCATGTCGGTAATGCCATCTGAACGTACTTCAGGCTCCAAACCGGGATATTTTGTCAGGGTAAAGACATTCGTCACCTGAGCATAGACTCTAAGTCTTTCCAAACCCAATGTCCTGACTATGTTGCGTGGCAGTGAATAACCAAGTGTCAGGTTACGCATACGCAAGTACGATCCATCTTCAATATACATGGAGTTAGAGTTATTGGCAGCTTCGGTGCCTTCGTAAGAAGTGGTAAGCCACAATGGATATTTTCCATCGGGGTTGGTTACCGGATGCCATGACTGGTCGCGTCTGTCTCGCGAATAGGTACATCCCAACGCTCCAAAATGGGTATAATAGGTGTACATCTTATAAAGATCATTGCCTACCGAGAAATAGAACTGGGCAGTAAGATCAAAGTTACCGTAATTGAACGAGCCATTCAAACCGCCGGTGAAATCGGGATGCGGATTGCCGATAATTTTACGGTCAAGGGCATTAATAATGCCATTGTCATCGGTATCTTCAAGGATATAACGTCCTACCCAGTCAATGGCCTTATAATCCGTGGGATCAGACACGCCGAAAGGAACAACGGATTCTCCCTTGGAGTTCCTGTAGTTCATTACGTCATCTTCGCTTTTATAGATACCCAGCACATTATAACCATAAAACATACTGGTCGGCTCTCCTACTGTCGTAATATTGATCTCGGAGATACGGGTACTCCCATAAATATCGGACGAACCTAATTTTTTAACCTCGTTGCGGTATGTAGAAATATTGGCGCTGATATTATAGCTGTATGTCCTTTTTCTTTCACGCCAGCCTATTTGGAAATCAACCCCCTTGTTACTCATATTACCGATATTAATGCTTGGGAAACTGGCGCTCCCTGCCAATGCCGACCAGTTGGCTGCAACGAGCATATCTGATGTCTGGCGGGTATACCATTCGACGCTGGCGGTCAATCTTTGAGTCAACGCTGTTACGTCAAGACCGATATTGAGCGTGCGAACGGTTTCCCATTGAGCGCTTTCGTCGCCCAAATTAGTAACGCCATATCCCGTCCAAACGCTGGTATTGGTTCCATCTCTGCTATAGAGGTGGCCGTTGCCTGTTCCATACTGAAATGCCCAGTTTGAGCCTCCTACGGTGCTACCGGTTGTCCCATATCCAATACGGAATTTCATATCATCAATAAATTTTTTGGTGGGCGCCATAAAGGTTTCGTCCGAAACACGCCATGCCGCAGAAATGGAGGGGAAAGTACCCCAGCGGTTCTTTTCACTGAACGACGACGAAGCATCGCGACGAACTGACGCATTCAGTATATAGGTGCCTTTGTAAGAATATTCGGCGCGACCGAAGAGACCGAACATGGTGGAATGGGTTTGCATGCTACCTGAGTTCGTCAAACCGGAAGCAGATCCGTTACTGATTGTCCATGTATTCGGATCGTTTTCAAATACATAATTTATACGCGAAGCTTGCAATTCACGTCCAATCCGGTTTTGATCAATCGATTCTGAGCCTGCCGTTACGCTTATCGTATGATCCATATTGAAAGTCTTGTCATAACTGACCGTATTGGTCCATTGCCAGGTCATATCATATCTGGCGGTTTCCGAGTACGAATTGTTACCCGCACCTTCTTTGTTATAATACAGGGTATACGGATTAAACTGAGTTGTCCATGAGCCGTTAAGCGATGGAGCATATTGGGTTTTGATAACTAATCCGTCTATGGGTTTTAGTTCGGCATATACGGAAACCTGGCCACGATATGAGTAATTGGTTCGTAATGATTGAGCATATGCCGAACCAACAGAAGAATTGCGGGCTCCGCCGCCCGGAGCTTGCGAGCCGGCAAAATGTACGCCGTCCAATCCATAAGGAGGTACCCATGCGTGTATTTCAAAGGTTGTTGCATATATAGTGCCTTCGCCGCCGCCACCGCGATCGCCGCCCATTGATGTCGCCGCCAGGCTGATGTTGCTGCCTATGGAGAGATACTTTGTCGCATTATATACTAAATTGGCGCGCAATGTATAGCGATCGTAGAAAGACTCAACGAGTGTCCCTTCGCTCCTCTGGACGCCCAAAGAGAGAGAGTACATCCCTTTTTCGCCATTGCCGCCCTGAAGGCTTAAATTGTGGTTCTGTATATAGCCTGTCCGGACAACCATATCATACCAGTCGGTTCCCTTGCGCGCTTCAGCCTCCGAATAACCATCTTCAAGCATCTGATAATAAGCCGAACGGGCATACGCATTTGTTGCATTGGGTCTGTAAGCCGCAACCCAGGCATCGACACTCCCAAATTGCCGGACGATATCATCTTTTGATAAACCGGCAGGCAGGATCGAGTAGGGCATCGTAAGTTCGTCATTGGCATTGAGCGTACCAAACTGAGGATGCGAACCCGGTTCATATCCACGAATATCTCTTTTGTTGATCATGCCCAGCGCTTCAAACTCCATACACTCCCAGCCATCCAGCACGTCATACCCGCTATTAGCCATCGTTGACAGACCATAGTAGCCGTCGTAGGTAATGCGCACTCTTCCCGTGTCTCTCGAACCCTGTTTGGTGGTGATCAAAATAACGCCATTGGCGCCTCTGGCTCCATAAATAGCCGTCGCAGAAGCATCCTTTAATATGGAAAAGTTCTCAATATCATTCGGATTAATCGCATCCACATCTACGCCCTGAACGCCATCGACAATAATTAAAGGACTGGCAGATCTTGAACTCATCGAACCAACGCCGCGTATACGCATCGTTGTTGGTGAGCCGGGGGCGCCCGTTGACATAACGTAGATACCGGCAGCCATGCCCTGCAAGGCTTCCGCAAATGTAGCTACAGGCACTTCTTTTAATTCCTCGGACGATACGGTAGTGATCGAACCGGATATGTTGCGCCGTTGCTGCGTACCGTACCCAACAACAACTACCTCCTCCAACGTTTGTAAGTTTTCTCGCAGGGTTACAGTAATGTTCGACTGATTTCGGACGGGAATTTCCTGGGTGATGAAACCGATAAAAGAGATTTGTAAGGTTGCATTTTCCGGAACGGTCAGCGCAAACTTACCGTCTAAATCTGAAATTACTCCATTGGTAGTGCCTTCTTCGATGATATTGGCGCCGATAATGGGATCTCCCTGATCATCAATTACAGTACCGGTGATACGCCTTCCCTGTTGCTGGACAACAACGGATGGTGAGTTGACTGTCTGTAACGAAACAGGCATCAGAACAATCTGACGATCAACAACTCTGAATTCAATATCTTCATTGTCAAATAAATGCAAAAGAACATCCGTGATTGACCGGTTATCGGCGTGCACACTTACTGTTTTGTCTACATCAATTAATTTCCCGTTGTAAAGGAAAGAAAATTCCGATTGACTCTCAATCTGCGTAAGCACATCTTTTATTTTCACCTGCTCCATGTGAAGGGTTAGACGAGTCAATTGCGAATAAGATTCTGCTGCGAAAAGATGCAGCGTAGAAAAGAAAATCATAAAAAGTGAGATTTTCATGATTGATAGCCACTTAGTGGATACATTTTTAAATACACATTTCTTCATATTTTTTAGACGTTTTTAGTATGTTTATGATTAAGCATTATGGCAGTAACGCCATTGATAAAAAACATTTGGGAGTAACTGACTTCGCTCCCTTATTTTACGGTTAAGCCATTGGCTCATTTTTGATAAATAATTACTTGTCTTGTTCCATAGGCATTTGAGGAATTAAAGGTTAGACTTTGTATTGAATAATCAATAGGAGAAGACATCTTGAGCAGTTTCAAAACATCCTCTAAGCTCATATTGTCGAAAGTTGCGGTGTATACGTAGTGTTTAATTGCTTCGCCTTGAATTTCAAATTCCACATTATATCTTCTTGACAATTCATTCAATATATTGCCGAAAGGCTCATCGCGAAAAATCATTTTGTTATTCCTCCATGTGGCTAAACCGGTTGGAGGCGTATCGAATACATTTGTTTGTAAAGTATGGTTATCCACAGTGGCATATTTTCCTGCCTGTAATGTTGTGGTCGCGGCAGAGCCTGTTGACAAGGCTACGACGCCTGTTTCTACTGCAAGTGAGGCATGCGTATCTTCTTCATAATGTTTGAAATTGAATGATGTGCCCAGCACATTTACCTTCAAATTACCGCTGTTGATGATAAAAGGTTTGTCTTCATGGCGTGCTACATCAAAAAATGCTTCGCCAATCAGTTCGATGGTTCTGGTGTCGCCATCGAAATAACTCGGATAGTTGATCATGGAACAAGAATTAAGCCAGACAACTGTACTGTCGGGCAAAATAGTTTTTGAACTAACCCCAGGCGGGACATATAAAGAGATTGTTTGCGGTCGTTCAGCAATCTTGTTTAAATAATCATCTGTAAAGAAACGAGTCAAAGCCCAACCCAAAATCAGCACTATTGATGCGGCAATGCCGGCTACCTGCAACAATACCGGTAACGAATAACGATGGCTGATGCCTTCCCGTATTCCTGCCCAAGTTTTTCTTTTGTTGAAATGAATATTAGACTGATGGGCATGCGTCAAATGCCATGATTCTTCCGATTGACGGAAAATCAACTCGTTTTCAGAAGACAATTCTCGCCATTGGTTGAGTTTATCTATTTCTTGTTGAGCAGTTTCTCCACTCAAATACTTTGCTATAAGTGCATCTATATCCATAAAATATCAGGAGGGTTAATCTCCTCCTCTGTCTTAATAGACACCGATGCGACTATTGACCCCTAAAAAAAATGGATTGTATATCATTTTTTGTAATTTTTTGGGCAAAAATTTGGCAGAAAAAAATTATTCGTATATTTGTTTCGCATAAAAACGAATTTTGAGAAGGAAGTGTTATGAAAGAAAAAATAGACTTATTACACAAACTGAACAGGCAAGCTGAGTTAGGTGGTGGAGATGACCGTATTGCGAAACAGCATGCTGCAGGGAAACTGACAGCGAGAGAGAGAATAGATTTACTTTTGGAAAAAGGTACTTTTGTAGAGATCGACAAATTTGTTACGCATACGTGTACCGATTTTGGAATGGAAAAGCAACATCCATTAGGCGACGGCGTAGTGACAGGGTATGGATTAATCAGCAACCGGACGGTATTTGTCTTTGCACATGACTTTACGGTTTTCGGGGGATCGTTGTCCGAAACATTTGCCCGCAAGATTTGCAAAATCATGGATATGGCAATGGAGGTAGGCGCTCCGGTAATCGGTCTGAATGATTCGGGCGGCGCCCGTATTCAGGAAGGCATCCGTTCTTTGGCCGGATTTGCCGAACTTTTCCTCCGTAACTCGCTCGCTTCGGGCGTCATACCGCAAATTAGCGCTATCATGGGACCGTGTGCGGGTGGCGCCGTTTATTCGCCGGCGCTCACCGATTATATCTTTATGGTGAAGGAAAGCAGCTATATGTTTATTACCGGTCCGGATGTAATCAAAGCCGTAACGCAGGAAGATGTAACTAAAAACGAACTGGGTGGCTCCGACGTGCATACAAGCCGTTCGGGTGTCGCTCATTTTTCGGCAGAAAACGACATTGATTGTATTTTGAAAATCAGAGAATTACTTTCGTTTCTACCCAATAACAATATGGCAGAAACACCTTTTGTGCCGACTACCGACAGTCCCAACCGGATAGACCCCTCGTTGGATTTATTGATCCCCGCGAACCCTAATCTGCCATACGATATTAAAGAATTGATTATCTCGGTGGCCGATGATGAGAACTTTTTCGAGATACAAGAAGACTTTGCCCAAAATATGGTGATCGGGTACATTCGTTTAAATGGGAAAACGATCGGAGTCGTCGCCAACCAACCGTCTGTTTTAGCAGGAACGCTCGACGTCAATGCATCGGTAAAAGCCGCCCGGTTTGTTCGTTTCTGCGATGCATTCAATATTCCGTTGCTTACTTTTGAAGACGTGCCGGGTTTCCTTCCGGGTGTGAATCAGGAATACGAAGGTATTATCCGTAATGGCGCCAAACTGTTGTACGCTTATTGTGAATCTACCGTTCCGAAAGTGACGGTTATCACCCGCAAAGCTTACGGCGGCGCTTACTGTGTAATGAGTTCCAAGCAAATACGCGGCGACATCAATTTTGCTTACCCAACCGCAGAAATTGCAGTCATGGGCGCCGATGGGGCTGTGAATATTCTTTTCCGCAGAGAAATCGTCGAAGCGGAAAATCCCGATGCCAAACGTAAAGAATTGCAGGACGACTATCGTGAGAAGTTTGCCAATCCTTACCGTGCAGCCGAATTGGGCTACGTTGACGAAATAATTGAACCCTCGGTAACCCGTTCGCGCTTGATTCGCAGTTTCGAACTGCTTGCCAACAAACGACAATCGAATCCCCCAAAGAAACATTGTAATATGCCTTTGTAATTTTATACATAATTTCAGAATTTTCATAATTAACATATATCTAATTTGTAAATTCTGTAAATTATGTAATTATGTAATTATATAATAACATTATGATAAAGAAAGTTTTAGTTGCCAATCGCGGCGAAATAGCCTTGCGCATATTCCGTACTTGCCGTGTCATGAATATTCCCACGGTAGCGATTTATACACATGTTGATCGCAGCGCATTGCATGTGCGTTATGCCGAGGAAGCCTATTGTATTTCGAAAGATGAATCGGATACTTCCTACCTGAAACCGGAACTGATTCTCGAAATTGCCAAAAAAACAGGAGCCGCCATTCATCCGGGTTATGGATTTTTGTCTGAAAATGCTGATTTTGCCAGCCGCTGCGAAAAAGAAAATGTTATTTTCATCGGCCCGAGCGCCGATATTATTGCCAAGATGGGCATAAAAACGGAAGCGCGTAAAATCATGCAGGAAGCGGGAGTTCCGATTGTTCCGGGAACAAAAGAACCAGTTGCCGGATTAGAAGAAGCACGCATCAAAGCCAGAGAAATAGGATACCCGATTATGTTAAAAGCATTAGCCGGAGGAGGGGGAAAAGGGATGCGTTTGGTTCTCAAGGAAGAAACTTTAGACGCCGCCTTCCGTATGTCAAAATCGGAAGCAGCCAATTCATTCGGCAACGACGCTATTTATATTGAGAAGTATATCGAAAATCCACATCACATCGAAGTACAGGTTTTGGGCGATAAATACGGAAATGTCATTCACCTTTACGAACGGGAATGTTCTATCCAGCGCCGCAATCAGAAAGTAATCGAAGAATCGCCATCACCGTTTGTAAAAGAGGAAACACGCAAAAAAATGTTGGCTATCGCTGTGTCCGCCTGCAAAAAAATCGGTTATTACAGTGCAGGGACACTGGAATTTATGATGGATAAGGATCAAAATTTTTACTTCTTGGAAATGAATACCCGTTTACAGGTAGAACATCCGGTGACGGAAGAATGTACCAGTTTCGATTTGGTACGCGAAATGATTCTGATAGCAGCCGGTAACCGGTTGTCGTACAAACAGGAAGAAGTCGAATTTCGGGGCGCCTCCATCGAATGTCGCATTTATGCCGAAGACCCTGAAAACAATTTCATGCCTTCGCCCGGAATCATTCATGTGCTTGAATCACCCGAAGGACGGAATGTGCGGTTAGACAGCGCTGTTTATGCCGGCTTTGAAGTGTCTTTGCACTACGACCCGATGATTGCCAAGTTATGTACGTGGGGGCGTGACCGCGAAACGGCTATTTCGAATATGAAACGCGCGCTGAGGGAATATAAGATTTTAGGCATTAAAACAACGATTCCTTTCCATTTGAGGGTATTGCAAAATGAAACATTCCTGAAAGGCAATTACGATACTACCTTTATTGATACAAAATTCGATAAGGAAGAACTCAAACGCCGCAAGAACAGCGATCCGACGGTTGCAATCATTGCCGCCGCCTTGAAACACTTTGAACAGGAAAAAGATGCCGCCGCACGCGCTACCACCGTGCCGCTTGTCGGCGAATCGTTGTGGAAATATTACGGAAAATTGCAGATGTCCGCCAACAACTATTAACTGTGAACATCCCCCTACCCCCTTCAAAGGGGGAATAGGAGACTATCAAAACTATAAACTATAACATATGAACTCTTTAGCAACATATTATGCAACAATAAACGACTTGACGGATACTGCATTTACGGTAGAAATTCTGGAAGATGGTCCCATCAAAAAAGTCTCTGTTAACGGAACGATTTACGAAGTAGATTATAATGTAGGCGGCGACACGATTCACTCAATCATCATGAATAACAATTCGCACGGCGTACAAATTAACTCGCTTGGCAATTCCAATTATGAAGTAAGAAACAAGGGCGATTATTTTTTAGTCAATGTGATCGACGAACTGAAAAAGATGCGCATAGCCCGTTCCAAATCCAAGGTAGTCGGTCGTCAGGTGATAACTGCGCAAATGCCGGGCGTGATTTTGAAAGTGTATGTCAAACAAGGCGATACGGTAAATGTCGGCGACCCGCTCTGCGTTTTGGTAGCAATGAAGATGGAAAATGAAATACGAAGCCCGATCGACGGAATAGTAAAAGAAGTATACATCAACGAAAACGACAAAATGACTGTCGGCGACAAAATGCTGGTAGTGGAATAAGAGACGGGGGGAGGGGGATGTATTCAATGATAAAAAACCGACAACTGTTCCCTGATTTTTCGCAAGGCAATGCCCATTTGTGTTTCTACTGTTTTGACCGAAATTTCCAGGCGTTCGGCTATTTGTTTGTAAGTAAGCATCTCTTTTTTACTCAGATTAAAAATGGTTTTGCATTTGTCAGGCAAGGTATCAATTACATGTTGCACTCTTTGCGTAAATTCTTCTATATCAAAACATTCATCGCCCCGACGTTTTTCCGTTTCATGTTGTACCCATTGTTCCAATAATGTGTTTCGGCGTTTCTCGTCGCGGATATAATTTAACATCCGGTTACGGGCTGATGTATACAAATAGGTCTTTATGGATTCTATTCGTAACACATCCCGTTCTTCCCACAATTTGATAAAAACCTCTTGCACAACCTCTTCAATGATCATGCGGTCGGTGGTATAATAGATCAAAAACCGGCAAAGCGGCTCGAACATCAGGTCGAACAACTGCCTAAATGAAACATGTGTGATATGAAATACTTCACGCATTGGGATTTTTTTAGGCTATAAAAGTTTGTTGATAAAAAAAGATGCTATATTTGTCTTTTTTTCTACTGCTGATGGCAGACGAGGGTGGGTGGGGCTGTCTAGGTGATGTGTGTGTTTGTGAGTGTGTGTGTTTGTGAGTGTGTGTGTGTGTGTGTGTGTGAGTGTGTGTGTAAAACAGTGCAAAATTAGTCCATATTAACGTCTATTCGTTC
>Ga0099364_10004053_pt1 | contig 22304 bp, 21 predicted proteins | sample TergutTh196P3_FD_73070 | JGI IMG/M metagenome (GOLD analysis project Ga0099364, IMG submission 73070) | Microcerotermes parvus P3 segment gut microbial communities from Pointe-Noire, Republic of the Congo - Th196 P3 | ecosystem: Host-associated > Arthropoda: Insects > Digestive system > Gut ...
TTATTTTTGGCAGCCTCCGAAAACCACCGGTGTTTCAGCGTGGTGCAGATTTGTTCGTGCTTTTGCACAAAAAACGCAGGCAATGCTTTGTGCATTAACGAGTATTTTTGGGTAAAATGACGGATAAAGCTGTGCCGCGTTGGAGCGGCGGGGGTTTTCGGAGGTTGCCTATTACTACTGTATTAAATATACCAAATTTTAGGCGACTTGTCAAGCTAAATTTTCACAAGTTCGCCCATCAAACCGGGGGCCGCCGAGACGGCGTTAGCTTCGTCGGTGTCGATATGTACTGCTTCCGCGAAAGTGTCGCGAATACGACAAACAACATCGCCCAAAACCGCGCTCCTGCCTGTTCCCGTGATTTTCAAGTTGACAATCTCGCCGTTCGTGAAGCCGTGAGTTTCTGCGAATGGCGGCGTCATGTGGACATGACGTTTTGCGACAATTACCCCCTCCGCAATTTCAAACTCGCCCGCCGGGCCTTTGAGCTTGCACCCGGGTGAACCCGCAACATCGCCCGACTCCCGAATTACCGGCGTCACGCCCAGCGAACGCGCATCCGAAGCCGAGACTTCCACCTGAACCGCCGCTCTGTTCGGGCCGAGGACGATTACATTCGCGAGTTCCTTCTTAGGGCCGACGACCGTCACCCGTTCTTCCGTGGCGAATTCGGTCGGTTGCGAAAGGCGTTTTGTCTCGTGCAAAACCGCGCCTTTCCCGAACAGGGCCTCCAAAGCCTCGTCCGTCAAGTGAACATGCCGTGCCGATGTTTCTACCAAAACTTTTGCCATTTTTTCACCAATCCCTTTCTGCACAAATGTGCCGCTGTAAGTCGGCTTCCCGCACTAATGGGAGCAGACTCCAAGCTATGTACCTCCTATATAAATTATTACTTAACCGATTACAAAATGCGCCGTCTTGCGGGCGGGCAATGCCCGCCCCTACAATATGTAGATGAAACGTGCCAAAAGCTCTGTATGTAGGGGCGCGCATTGCGCGTCCGTGGGCTTCGCAATTGCCTAATACTATCTAATTACAAAATCCGCCGTTTTGCGGACGGGCAATGCCCGCCCCTACAATATGCAGATGAAACGTGCCAAAAGCTCTGTATGTAGGGGCGCGCATTGCGCGTCCGTGGGCTTCGCAAGCGATGCGCGTCCGTGAGTTTCGCAATCGTCTATTAAATATTACTAAACCATACCCTCCAACCCGTTCATAATAATCCCCAAAACGAATATAATCGCGATAATAATCGCGCCAATCCTAATCAATTTAGAATATTTCTGCCTTTTGTACATAATTTCACCAGACCTTTCATGCTGTAAACCCCCAAAAAAATACGCCATACAAACAGTATAGCATATTTTTGATGTCATTTCAAGCGGTATTTGAAAATTTTTATTTGGGATTACTCGTAAGCAATCGCCGACAACGCGCTGATTCTTGTGCCGCGGAAAGACGGGTAAAACCCTGCCAAAACGCCGACTACAGTCGCGAACGCCAACCCGCCGAGTGACAGCCAGAGCGGAATCTGCGAGATTACAACGCCCTCCTCAAAGCCCATGCCGTACCCGCCGCCCCCGCTCAACATCTTCATGACCTCCTCGAACAGGAAACTGTTGAACAGGGTTGAGATAATATAGCTCAAGCCCACGCCGAGCACACCCCCGATAAAGCCGATTAGAGCCGCTTCTCCGAGGAAAAGCCCCAAAATTTTCGACACGTCACAGCCGAGCACTTTCATGATACCGATTTCGCGTGTACGCTCGATTACGGCGGTAATCATGGTGTTTGTAATGTTCAGTGCCGCCACAAACAGCGATACGCCCGCCAACGCCGCCAACAGCATTTGTATCAGCTGGACTTGGCTTTTCATGTTCTCGCGCGCCTCGCCCGCCGACCAGGTCTCGTAGCCCATCTCGTTAATCGCGTCCTCGACGGCCTTGACGTTGTTCATGTCGTCCACACGAATCCGCACATTGTCATAAGTCCCCTCAAAATCGTAGTACTGAAAATCGGGGTTCAGCTCGTTGTACGCCTTTAAGTAGTAGCTCAGAAACTCAATATCGACGAACATACCCTCCATGGTATACCAGTCGTTCCAGTTGCCCTCGATTATGCCGACGACATTCAGAGCCTTGTCGTACTCCGCGTTCGGGGCGGTTGCAGAGCCGATTACCGAGTAATCGCCGCCGCTTCCCCACCGAAAGCCGCCGCTCTCCTCAACCTTCACAGTCAAGGGTATAATGTGCAGCTCGGATTTCATGGGGTCAACCATTTTTTTGGTGGGATTACCCTCGTCGTCGTAATCATCAGGCCACGACGGCCCCACCCACTCGTCAAAAACGTAGTCGTAGCCGTAGACGCCGAAGTTCTGCCCGACTAACACCGTGGCCTCGGGGTCGCCGGCTTCCTTGAAACGGCCCTCGCTTATTTTGTACCCGAAATTCTCGAGTTCGTCCATGTAGACCCCGATGAACGCCGCGCTTTGAATTGCGTAGTCGTCGTTGTAAATCGCAACCTGGTCGCCAATCCACAGCGACGTCAAGAACGGCGTGGCGGCTTTAACGTGGTCTATGGCTTTTATATCGGTTATAACCTCGTCGGTGAGCGGCGGGATTTCGGTACCGTCCGGCCGCAAGCCGCCCCAGTTGTAGACCTGAATCATCGTCAAATCTGCCCACTCGCTGACCATCTTATCCATGGCATCGTCCATGCCGACACCAAGCGACACCATCACCACAATGGCGCAAGTGCCGATTATAACGCCCAAAACCGTCAAAGCCGTACGCATTTTCCGCTTAAACAGGTTACGGAAGCACATTCGTATTAAATCGCCGAATTTCATGTTTTTTATACCTTTCAAAACACAGTGACATACACGGGCGAACGGAGTTCGCCCCTACATTGTGCGGTTATTTACACAAATGTAAAATTTTTTCAGACGGACGACCGAGGGCGGTCGTCCCTACATTAGCAGACATCAGAAATATTGTGGAGTGTAAAATTATTCAATCATAAAACCGTCGCGTAGCGACACCACAACTATTCACTATTCACTATTCACTATTCACTATCTTCGTCTTCCTCCACCGCCTGCTCCTTAATAGGCTGCACCCCGCCCGCACCCGCAAGCATCTGCACATACCGTTCCATTTCGGCGTTCTCTTTCTTAGCCGAGATTCTGCGAAGTATCACAACCAAGACGATTATCCCCGGAATAAGCACGCCCGCGCCTATCAACGCCCAAATCCACCACGCCAAACCGCCGTCGTCCTCGCCGTCCACTTCCATGGCGGGGTCGTCCCACTCGGGGTAAATCGGATCATCGTTCCACTCGGGAATCCACGGCTCGTTAACCATGGCGTTGAAGTTATTGGAAAAGCTGAACTGCTTCATGCTGTCATTCTCATAAGTCACGACAATCGTCATCTCCGACAAGCCCGGCGTGAAGAAAACAATGTTGCGGAAACGCTGGCGTTCCTTCTTAGTACCCGGTTCAATCGAGCCTATGAACAGCTCGCCGTAGCTGTTGCCGTCTGCATCGATTAACTCGGCTGTCGCGTTGAGCAGGGTCTCACTGCCATTATTAAGCACCGAAAACTCGATGTTCGCGGGTTCGTTCGCCATAATCCAGTCGAACCCCGCAATATCGGTCACACTCGCGCGGTATGCAATTACCTGCTGATAAAATTTCTTCTCGATTGTGGTACGAGTTTCGTCCGCGCTCTCGTACTCGACATGGAAATACAATTCCTCCTCGCCGACCTCGTCAAACCGCAGTTTCAACTCGCCTTGCATCGTCCGTGACGCCTCGATTACCCCGATATATTCGCGGGTTAATTCTTCGCCCGCCGCATTTGTCACGTAAACCTCGGTGTTATAAGCATTCCCGCGCCCTGCATTAACCACAGTATAGCTTATTTTGGTATCTACAGACAAATACATAATCGCGGGGTTCTCGATTTTCTGGATTCGCATACTCGCGGGGCGTTCGGTGCCCGGTTCGTCGGACTTTTCCGCGACTACATTGACCGTGAAATTTCTGTTAATAGTATGTGAAACATTGTCGCCGTCTTTGTAAATTACTCGCAGAGTATACGAGTAAGTGCCCGCCGTGCTGCCCGCAAGGAAGGTCAGTTCTTCGCGGTGGGAGAAATTCCCCGCGATTTCGGGAATGTATACACTGTTGACCTCCGCACCCGTGCCGTCAAACAGGAACGCCTCCGCGCCTTTGATTGCGGTGTCGGTGTCGTTGGTCAGGTAAAACTCAATGGGCGACCGCGCCTTGATTAACGCCTCCTCGGGCGGTGTCAAACTCTGCACCCTCAACGAACCGCTCTCGTTGCTCTCCGCCTGCACCGTCAGCGTGAAATTCCGCGCAACGCTCACCCGCCCGCCGTCTTCGGCATCGGCGACTGCGTTCAGCACGAGATTGTAAGTACCCGGTATGCTGAAAGTCATCGAGATTGCCCCCTCGGACATCTCCTGCCCGCGGATAAAGCCAATGTAGACCCGCCCGACTTCGTTACCGTTTTGCCGCGTGACGAAGACCTCGGTGTTGTAAACCGCGTCCTTACTCGCATTTATCACCTCAAAAGGCAGAATCGTCGGGGTGTCAACGAAGACTTTCTTGGAGGTGTCCACGCTCTGGAATCTCAACGCCCCCGTGGTGGACGAATCGGCGGCTTGAACCCGCAGTGTGAAGGTCTTTGAAGCGGTTCGCGTGATATTATTTTCGGTGTAAGTCACCCGCACGGTGAGGTTTTTGTTGCCGATTGTTGAGAACCCCGGGATAGTCAGCTCCTCCGACACATCAGTCCCTGCGCGGATTGTACCCTTTTCCTTGGAAACAAGCGAGGTTGCACCGTCGAGAATCTCAATGCGGGTATCTCTGAAATGCACCGCGCTCTCGTTCAGCAAAAACACGCCGATAGTTACAGACTGCGACGGATTGACCCTGTCGGGGTATTCTAAGTAGTCGATTCTAAGCCGCTCAACGTCCGCGCCCTCGCCCGACACCGTCACCGTCACGTAGTAACTTACGCTCTCGCTCACCAAGTCGTCTGCGGCGGGTTCGGCGGGGATTGTAGCGGTTTTCGAGTATGTATAATTAACAGTGTAGGACAAGTAATAGACCCCCGGGGTTGTACCTTCGGGGACGTGCAGGGTATAGGCATACCGCGAGCCGAACGCAATACTCGCGACCGACGCGCTCCCGCGCATCAGCGAAAACGGCCCGAAGTCGTTGAAATTATAGGACGCACTGCTCACCCGCTCCTCATAGTTACCGTAAAAATTCAAGTCGAAGTTGAAGGTTGAGCCGGTACGCGCATGCACCGCCGCATCAGACGAGTAGATAACTACACGCGGCAGATTCGCCGCCGAGACAATCATCCCCGCCGCCATAACCGCAATAAATACAGTCAAAGTAAGTAATATTTTTATAGTTCTCATAGTTTTTTTCATAACGCAATCCTTTCTTTAGTAAGCTCATCTGAAATAATCAGCCCGTCGCGAAGTGTGATGATTCTGTCGGCGTAATCCGCGATTTCCCTGTCGTGTGTGACTAAAATCAGAGAGTGATTATACTTTTTACTAAGCCGCACCATAAGCTCCATGACGTCTTTGGTCGTTCGCGAGTCCAAGTTCCCGGTCGGCTCGTCCGCGAAGACTATCCGCGGTGCAGACACGAACGCCCGCGCAATCCCGACCCTCTGTTGCTGCCCGCCCGACATCTGCGAGGATTTGTGCCGCATACGTGCGCCCAGTCCCACCATCATGAGCATAACCTGCGCCATTCGTTTGCGGTGGCGGCGTTTCACCCCCCGAAAAATCAGCGGCAACGCGACATTTTCAAGGGCGGTCAAGCCCGGGATAAGATTATACGACTGGAAGACGAAGCCGATATTTTTCTGCCGCCATTTCGTTACTTTTCGTTCGTTCAAAGCCCCAATATTCACCCCGTCAATGATAATCTCGCCCGACGTCGGCTTTTCAAGGCCCGCAAGCATATTCAGCAAGGTAGACTTCCCTGAGCCGCTTGTCCCGAGGATACAACAAATTTCGCCTTCCTGCACGCAAAAACTGACCCCGCCGAGCGCGACGACCTTTTCGGAGCCGATTTTATAAACCTTCACAAGGTTGTTAACTGTAATAGTATTAGCCATAATTTTCCTCATCGTTCTTATTATAAACGATTAATGTTGCGTTTCGGTGACTGTTGCATTACAATTTCGTCACTTTCCCCTACCTATATAACGATTCAAAGGCGCAAAAAGTTGCATGAATCCGAAAAAAATTTCAACAAAAATAAATAACATGACTTTAATTATATGATAAATGTTTATAAAATCGGCGCAAATTAGTGCAAAATATGACAAAAAGGTAAAATTTTCGGAAATTTCCGATTTTTTGCCGATTAATAATTGACAAACCGCCTTTTTATGGTATAATTAGACATAATAAATCTATTTTGGAGGACGTTCACAATGACGAAAATCGAATTGGTGGCTGCAATTGCCAAAAAAACCGACTTCACCAAGAAAGACTCCGAGGCCGCGCTCGTGGCTGTGCTCGAGAGCATTACCGACGCGCTCAAAAAGGGCGAGAAGGTATCTTTGGTGGGCTTCGGTACTTTTGAAGTCCGCACCCGTGCGGCAAGAGAAGGGATTAACCCGCAATCTCAAAAGAAAATCAAGATTCCCGCTAAGAAAGTTCCCGCGTTCAAGGCCGGCAAACTTTTGAAGGAAGCTGTAGCGAAGTCGAAAGCTAAATAGTCAAGGCAATTTTACGAGGACGGATTCATTCCGTCCTTGTTTTTTATTGCAATTACCAAGGCCGGGCCGTCCCCGTGATGTCGGCTATGCGCTTTATGCCGTTTGTGTCCATGTAATGCTCCAAGCCGCCGATAATTTTCAGCGGGGCTAACGGGTCGGAGATAATCGCGGTGCCGATTTGCACGGCCTTTGCACCCGCCAGCATCATCTCAACGGCGTCCTCGGCTGAGTTTATGCCGCCCATGCCGACGACGTCGATTTTCACCGCCCCCGCCACCTGCCACACCATTCTCAAAGCAACCGGAAAGACCGCCGGCCCCGACAATCCACCGACATTATTCCGCAGAATCGGCCGCTTAGTCCTTATGTCAATCCGCATACCGAGCAGTGTGTTAATCAGCGAAATGGCGTCCGCACCCGCGCTCTCGGCGGCTTTGGCGATTTCGACAATGTCGGTCACGTTCGGGGTGAGTTTCACCATGAGCGGTTTTTTCGTCACTGCACGAACGGCTTTGGTGACACTCGCCGCCCCCTCAGCCGTCACCCCCCACGCCGCCCCGCCTTTCTTGACGTTCGGGCAGGAGATATTCACCTCGAGCATGTCCACATCGGTGCTGTCTAATAATTTTGCAATCTCGGCGTAATCCGCAACCGTCTCGCCCGCAATGTTCGCAATTATGACGTTGCCGTCCCGCTTTAATCGCGGTAGGTGGGTATTTATAAAGGTATCAACGCCGGGGTTTTGCAGGCCGACCGAATTGAGCATACCGGACGAAGTTTCGGCGATTCGCGGGGGGGTGTTGCCGTCTCGTTTGTGCAAAGTCATGCCCTTGCAGGAGACGCCGCCCATCAGACTGAGCGGGTACAAATCAGTGTAGCACTCGCCAAAACCATAGACCCCCGAAGCCGCAATCACAGGGTTCGGGAAGGTCACGCCCGCGACTTTAACGGTCAAATCACGTTTCATATTTTCGTCAAGCCCCCTTTTTCACAATCACGCTATATAAGTTTCAACTCCCGCCATAATGCGACTTGCCTTTCAAAGTACGACCTCCTCACCCTTGAAGACCGGGCCGTCACGGCAGACCATCAGCATGTGGGACTTGTCATTGCGGGTAATCCCGCAAGCGCAGACCGCGCACCCACCGACCCCGCAACCCATTCTCTGCTCCAAGGACACCTCGCAATTTACCCCCGCCGTTTCGCAAATTTTAACAATTGCGCCGAGCATAGGCAACGACCCGCATGCAAAAACCATGTCGCAGGGTTTTGCGGCAAGCTCGGCCTCGAGCGGCGCAGTGACTGTGCCGCGCAGTCCGACGCTGCCGTCGTCGGTGCAGGTGATGACGTTGACGCCGCTTTGCTTGAAATCATTCGCGAGGATAATTTTATCGTAGCTTCTGAATCCCAAAATTGCCGTGGCGTTCTCGCGGAAAACTTTCGCCGCGCCGAGCAACGGCGCTACGCCGATTCCGCCGCCCACTGTAATTACACGACTTGATTGAGCCAGACCGCTTTGCGGTGACGAAAAACCGTTACCGAGCGGCGCAATCATGTCGATACTATCGCCGACGTTCGAGTCGGTCAATTTCGCCGTGCCATGCCCGCGTATCTCAAAGACAATGCGGATTGAGCCGTTCTTGCGGTTGATGTCACAGATTGAAATAGGCCGCCGCAGTGTGAACCCCTCGACCTTGATATGCACGAACTGCCCCGGCTTGGCTTCCTCGGCGATTTCAGGGCAATGAATCCCGTAGGAGTAGACCCCCGCGGAAATCGCAGTCTTTTCAATTATATGATAAGTCCCGCACCTATACATAATTTCAATTCCATGCCGCCCTAATTTGCGATACCTTAACGGAATTTTGCGGCATGGGACACACCTTCCTGTAGTATTAGAAGTTTTCTCCGCGAAAACGCCCATCTTACCTTATTATTCCCACTTTAAGGCAGGTTAATACTGCCTATCTCGCTCATCAAGTCGTCGCGCATACGCAGGCACTCCCGCCGCGCCGCCCCCGCAAAGTCCCGCTCGTCGCATTGCTCTTGCTTGTAGGCGCAGATTACGCCGCGTGAGCTGTTGACAATGCCGCCGAGGCCGTTGCCGTCAAACGCGGCTTTTAAGTCGGCGGCTGTCCCGCCCTGCGCCCCGTAACCGGGGATTAGGAAGAAAGTCGCGGGCAATTTTTTGCGTAGCTCCGCAATTTGCGCGGGGTAAGTAGCCCCGACCACCGCGCCGACTGCCGAGTAGCCGTATTTGCCGATACTCTCGTTGCCCCATTTCGCGGTCAACTCGCCCATTATTTCATACACAGATTTATCGCCAATTAGCTTGTCCTGCAGTTCTCCCGACGACGGGTTCGACGTCTTCACCAACACGAAAATCCCCTTGTCGTGCTTATCGCACGCCTTGACAAACGGCACTATGCCGTCGGTGCCGAGGTATCCGTTGACCGTCAGCGCGTTGACCTGCCACGGCTGAAATTCTTCGCCGTCAATTGCAACCTTGCCCAAGTATGCCTCGGCGTACCCCTCGGCGGTTGAGCCTATATCGTTGCGCTTACCGTCGAGGATTACGTACATTCCGCGTGCAGTTGCATAGTCGCAAGTCGCTTGCAACGCGAGAATGCCCTCCGCGCCGAGTGCTTCATAGAACGCCGACTGCGGCTTCACGGCGGGGACGATGTCGCAAATTGCATCGATTATTGCCATGTTAAAGTTGTGAAAAGCCCTTGACACGCCGGATAAAGTCCTGCCAAGCTCGTCAAAGGCACTCTCCTTTATAAACTCGGGGATATACTCAAGCCGCGGGTCTAAGCCTACTACGGTGGGGTTTTGGGTGTTTGCGATTCTTTCAATTAAGGGATTGAATGACATAATTAACTCCTTTACGGTTAAATGGGCGATTAGAAATCGCCCCTACAGTAGGTTTATGTGAACCTCTATGTATCACGCCATCAAAAACTTAATCACCGGTGCCAAAGTTGACATGTCTTTCTCGAAAAATTCCACGCCGAACTCGAACTGGTCGTCGGTGGGGACGACGCGGACGATTCTACCCTTTGCCACCGTCTCGTACTCGACCCGCTCTTGCCCGTGCGGAGCAATCTCGAGCTTGAAACTTAACTCGTCGTCAACTTTAAATTTCGCGGTTTTAATCAGAAAGTTGAGACCTCCTGCCGAAACATTCTCGACAACAATCTCCTTCCAGTCCACCTCGTTACTGCTCAGTGCCGCATCATACGAGTATGAGCACCTCACAAATCTTCTGTTGTTGAGCATAACAACCTCCTAAATTTCATATACAATATCGCCGTCTACAATGGTATATCTTACCCTGCCTTTCAGTTTCATGCCTTTGAAGCAGGAATTGCGCGCTTTGGACTTAAACTTTTTCGGTGTCACTTCCCATTCGGTATTAGGTTCAAATAAAGTTATGTCGGCTAACTCGCCCGGCTTGAAACTGCCGCCTTTCATGCCTAAAATCTTACGCGGGTTCACACACATCAGCCTCACCAAGTCTTTCAGTGAAACTTTCTCGGTGTGATACAGAAAGGTGAGACAAGCGGCAAGCGAGGTCTCTAAGCCGATTACGCCGTTCGGGGCGGTGTGAAAGTCGGCTTTTTCGGCGGGGGTGTGCGGGGCGTGGTCGGTTGCAATGCAGTCGATTGTGCCGTCTGCGATGCCCTCGATAATCGCGTCAACATCGCGCCCCAGCCGTAGTGGCGGGTTCATGCGATAGTCGGCGTCTTTTGCATAAAGCAAATCCTCCGTGAGTGCGAAATAATGCGGCGCGGTCTCGCAGGTGACTTGTATTCCCGCTTGCTTGGCGGCGCGAATCTTCGCGACCGATTCCGCAGTTGAGACGTGCGCGATATGCACAGGCACGTGCAAATCCCGCGCAAGGTCGATTTCGCGGCCTGTAATAATGTTCTCGCTCGAACGGTGGCTGCCGTAAATGTCAAGCTCGATACTCACCAAACCCGCATTAATCAAGCCGCCGCTTGCAATGTCCATGTCTTCACAGTGGGAAATTAGCGGGAGCTGTTCGTCGGACGCCTTAATCATCGCCTCGCCCATGATTCGGGCACTCTTGACCGGCTTACCGTCGTCGGTCGCGGCGACTGCGCCCGAGTCTTTGAGCAGCTTGAAGTCGCAGATTACCGCGCCCATCTGCCCCTCGGTAATTGCACAGGCGGGGTAGACCTTGACTTTTGCCGCCTTTGCCTTGGTATTAATGTATTTTAGTGTTTTTTCGTTATCTATTACAGGAACAGTATTGGGCATACAGACGAATCCAGTCACGCCGCCCGCCGCCGCCGCTTTCGCACAACTCAGCAGGTCTTCCTTGTCGGTCTGCCCGGGGTCACGCGCGTGGACGTGCATGTCGAAAATGCCGGGGAAGGCGACCAAACCGCGGCAGTCGATTTCCTCCGCACCGAGCGCCATAATCTTATCGGAAACTGCGGCGATTCTGCCATTCTTAATGAGTATATCAAGCTTGGAATCGGTGTCGGAAATATAGTCAACAACGTGGGCGTTTTTCAATAGCATCATCTTAACCGACCCCCTTTGTTGCAACTCTCATTCTATTATACCATATATTGTAACAAATTGCAAGTGAAAAATTAAATTTTCTTTTTGAAACTTGCAAAAGTTTCCCTGAGGGTCTCGTGCTTCACCGCCGTGACGTCAAACCGCAGTAGGAGAAAGGTTATCTGAACGCAGAAACCGATTGCGACTGCGGCGATTAGTGTACCCACGCCGAGCGGCCCGCCCAAAAGCCAGCCGATTATCGCCACAAAAGCCTCCACCATGCCGCGGCAAAGCCCGACCGGGAGCTTGGTTTTGCGCGCTAATACCACCATCAGATTGTCCCGCGGCCCGACCCCGAACGCCGATTTCATGTAAAAATACGAACCCAATGCCAAAATAAACATGCCGACGAGCATTGTGACAAGGCCCGCGACGAAACTTTGTGCCGTGGGTATGAAGTCGAGCAGGATGATTATGTCCATGAAAATCCCGGTCAGCACCATGCTCCCGATTGTGCCGATGCCGAATTTTTCGCCCATTAATGTAACGATGATTACGACGACAAAGCCTGTGATAATCGTCGCCGTGCCTAAAGTTATCCCCGTGACGGCGACCAAGCCCGCGTGAAAAACTTCCCACGGCGGGTTGCCAATGTTAGCCCTGATTGTGAGGATAATGCCGAGCGCGAACAGCATTAGGCCTATGAGCATGGTGATTATTCGGATTAGAAATGACTTCATGATTGCTCCGTTTTAAAGTATTAATCGCTTGAAAAGTCTGCTATTCTGCGGAGGCCCCTACAATATGTAGATGGGGGTTAAAAATAAATCGCCATATGTAGGGGCGCGCATTGCGCGTCCGTGGATTTCGCAATCGTTATGTAGGGGCGCGCATTGCGCGTCCGTGGTTTTCGCGTTCAAAGTATTAAAAGGCGAGCCTCGACTCGCCCTAATACATCTATTAACCTATAAATTCTTTAGTAACCTTAAAAATATTCTCAGCCGTAAGCCCGAATTCCTCCAGCAATTGCAATGCAGGGCCGGAGTGACCGAAAGTGTCGTTGACGCCGAGCTTTTTCACGGGGACGGGGCATTTCTCGCTGACGATGTCCGCTACTGCCGAGCCGAGGCCGCCGATTATCGAATGTTCCTCCGCGACTACGATTCTACCGGTCTCGCGGGCGGCTTTGAGGACGAGTTCCTCGTCAAGCGGCTTTATGGTGTGAATGTTGATTACACGCGCGTTTACGCCCTGTTTCGCCAATTCCTCGGCGGCTTCAATCGCGGGGTAGACCAACAAGCCCGTTGCGATTATTGTGACGGTGTCACTGTCGGAATCGCGCAGGGTGATGCCTTTGCCGACCTCGAATTTGTAAGTTTCGGGGTTGTTGAAAACAGGCACGGGCAGCCTGCCGAAACGCAGGTATGTCGGGCCGTTGAAGTCCGCCATTGCCAACACGGCGGCCTTGGCTTCGACGTCGTCGGCGGGGTTGATAATCGTCATGCCGGGGATTGTACGCATTAGCGCGATGTCCTCACAGCACTGGTGCGACGCGCCGTCCTCGCCGACCGAGATACCCGCGTGTGTCGCGCCGATTTTGACGTTAAGCCGCGGATAGCCTATGCTGTTGCGTGCAATTTCGTAGGCCCTGCCCGCCGCGAACATGGCGAAACAACTCGCGAAGACTAACTTACCTGTCGAGGCGATTCCCGCCGCCGTGCCGAGCATGTTGCACTCTTGAATCCCGCAGTTGAAGTGCCTGTCGGGGTTTTCCTTCTCGAACATCATCGTCATGGTTGCATGGGCGACGTCGGCGTCAAGCACCATCAAGTCCGGGCGTATTTTCACAAGCTCGTTTAGAGCGTTACCGTAGCTGATTCTGGTTGCAATCTTCTCCATTTAGTTACCCTCCAATTCGTTCAACTTGGCGTTAAGTTCGCTCATTGCTTGGTTATACTGCTCCTCGTTGGGGGCGGCGCCGTGCCAGTTTGCAAGGTTTTCCATGAAACTTACGCCCTTACCCTTGACACTTTTTTGAATAATCACGGTCGGCTGACCCGATTTCAGTTCGGCATCGTTCACCGCGCTCTCAATCTCGTCAAAGTCGTGCGCGTTAATGCAGATGACGTTCCACCCGAACGCCTTGAATTTCTCGTCAATCGGATAGGGCGACATGACGTCGTCAATCTTGCCGTCGATTTGCAAGCCGTTATTATCCACGATTGCACAGAGATTGTCAAGCTTGTAATGTGCCGCGAACATCGCCGCTTCCCAGACCATGCCTTCTTGAATTTCGCCGTCACCCAAAACCGCGTAAACCCTGTAGCTATCGCCGCCGACCTTGCCCGACAACGCCATTCCGCACGCCCCGGAAATGCCTTGCCCGAGTGAACCCGTGCTGTAGTCAACGCCGGGGACTTTGCCCATGACCGGGTGCCCTTGCAGGCGCGAACCGCTTTTGCGGAGGGTTTTCAGCTCGTCAACCGGGAAATACCCCCTGTTCGCCAGTACCGAATAGAGGCAAGGCGCGGTATGCCCTTTCGACAAGACGAGGCGGTCACGGTCGTGCATTGTTGGGTTTTGTGGGTCGATGTTCATTTTGTGGTTGTAAAGGTAGGTCATGATGTCGGCAATCGAGAGTGAGCCGCCCGGGTGGCCGGATTTGGCGTTGTAGACGCCCTCGATTATGCCCATGCGTACCTTTGTCGCGGTTATTTCAAGCCGCTTTTTGAGTTCTTTGTCCATACTTTGCTCCTTTATTTAATAATTTACAAACGATTGCGGGACTCGCGGACGCGCAATGCGCGCCCCTACATATGGGGGTTAAATTTAATGTCTCGTCTACATAATGTAGGGGCGGGCATTGCCCGTCCGCAAGCTATACTGCGGTTTTGAAATTAATCGACTATAAAATACCCCTGTTTCGCCAGTGGGTTAAAACGCCGCTGTATAGCTCGCCTTTCCGCTTCACAAAAGGCTTTATACCGAAATTGAAGACTGCCGAATGTATGATTGTGTTTGGAATATTTTTAGGCTTGTTACTATGTATTTTCTTGTAGAAAGATATTGCTTTGGATTTGATTTTGTTACCACTCACAAGCGGGTCTGAATTGAAAGGTAGCTTTATGATTAGCTTGTCGATTGTTCTCGCGCCCGAGAACAGGAAAAGTTTCTTGAGGACCTTGAACGCCGCGCCGCCTTCGGCGTTTTCGTAGGTAACAACGCCTAAGACATGCTTGTCTTTCAGCAGTTGCTCGAATACAAAATGCCCTCTGTCGATAAAAGTTTTCAGCTGCCCCGTGACGTTGCTCGCGTAACAAGGCGTGCCGATTATTAGACCGTCTGCTTGGCTAATTGCGCGTGAAAGACTGTCTGCATCGTCGTCAATAAAGCAGTTGCCGGTTTTGTAACAGGCGCAACAACCCTTGCAAAACTCCAACCTTGTTTCGGATAGGTGAACGAGAGTTGTCTCGGCCCCGCCGCATAGTTTCAAGTTGCTCACAAACTCGTTCAGCACTTTCGCAGTCGCGCCGTTTTTGCGCGGGCTTGCATTAATCAGCAGTATTTTCATGATGTTCCTTTATTTAATAATTTACAAACGATTGCGGGACTCACGGACGCGCAATGCGCGCCCCTACATACGGGGGTTAAACTTAATGTCTCGTCTACATAATGTAGGGGCGGGCATTGCCCGTCCGCAAACTATACTGCGGTTTTGAAATTAATCAACTATATATGTACTACACCTACATATCGTAGGGGCGGGCATTGCCCGTCCGCAAGCTATACTGCGGTTTTGAAATTAATCGACTATATATGTACTACATCTACATATGTAGGGGCGATTTCCAATCGCCCGCAAAACAATAAGTTTCGCAATCACCTAAAAATAATCTGTAAACCTAATACGCCAACCGCCGTGTAGCCTCCGCATAGTGAAGCGGCTCGAAGACTGCGGAACATTCGTCGGAGATATACTTGTAAATCGTGTCGCGTATGTACTGGGTTTTCTTGAACAGCGGGTCGTTGCGGGTGTCGCTCAAAATTCTGCCCATGACGTCGGGTTCGGTGACAAGCCGCTCGATGATTGTCGCCCAATCCTCGTAGTGGTTCGACATGCCGTAATCGGTCGCAAACGTAGTACCGTGCAGGCTTTCGTCCCAGTAATAATCGTAGTAATCGCCCGCATAATCGAAACTGCCGTTGAAGGATTTCATATCGCGTTGGCTCCGCGCCTCGCCTATGTTTTCCTCGATTAGAAAGTGGATTGCGTGTGCCAATTCATGGGCGAAAGTGCCGACTGTGATACCATTATAATACGAATCGCTGTTGTAGTGCAAAAATATTGTGACGTCCTTGTAAAGCAGGGTGCTCCCGAGTTCGTAGGCATCGCCCGTGCCGTAATTCAGCTCCAAAAATATGCGGTATCTGTAATCGGCGAACGAATCGACAAACTTCCCGACAAAAGCGGGCGAGAAGGTCGCCAAGACATACTCGATTGAGTTCATATGCTCGGCGCCGTGTGAGCCCGAAAGTAGCCAGTTGTCGGCGGTCAGGATTATTTTGTAGTTGCTTCGGACACTTGCAATGAACGATTTCGCCGAGGATTTGTCTAAGGTTGCACTTGGAATACTGTTGTCACTGCTTCGGTCGGGGGTACTATCGCTATAATCGCTATAATCGCTGTAATCCTCATAATCGTCGTAAAAATCGTAGTAGTCGTAACCGTCAAAGAACCCGTAATACTCGTAATCGTCGTCAGCATATTCGCTGTCGCTTTCAATTTCCCACTCGTCAAGCACCTCATTAAGAACCTCGAGAATTTCCAAGCACCCGCCGAAAGTCAAAGCCGTTGTAATGCACAACAAGCAGAGGATTATTGATAAGTACTTTCTAAGGTTCATAAAATCACCTCAGCCTATTTCTCCCAAATCGGCTTGACAAAAATCTCTACAGGGAAATCCACGGCGGCGCATTTAATTTTACCCGCCGTGAAAAGTAGCGGCACGCCCGCCTTGTCGGCAATTTCACCCGCATAAGGCAGGGACGCGGCGATAATTTCCGCAGTCGTCTCCGCGCCGAGGTTGGAATTATTTATGATTCCGGTGCATTTCAAGCCCGCCGCCACCTCGATTTCGCGCAGTAACCCCAAAGCCTCGGCGGGTTCTTGCGTGAGATAGCGGTACTTGTTGACGACATAAAGCATGTCAAATTCACGGCTTTGCAGGTCTTCGGCGTACCTTCCTAAGGCCTTCGCGCCCTCATCGTCCCCGCCGACGTCGATTATCAGCCTGCCATTAGGCTTACCGCTCGTAACCCCAAACCCCAACGCAGGTACATCAAGCGCAGAATTAGCGTACTTCGAGGCGATAAGTCTCACGTGATTTTCTGCGAACAGCTCCTTAAAATCCGCTGTCCTGAAATAGGGATTGACGACGTCAAGGTCGGCAATTGTCACCGCCTCGCCGTGTTCCGCGAGTTTCACCGCCAAATTCGCCGCTATATTGGTCTTGCCCGAGCCGTAATGCCCGACAATTATTACAGTATCTTTAAGATTTGCTATCATCTTGTTTCTCAAGTGCCTCTTTCAATTGCTCGGTAAATTCCGCTTCACGTGTTTCGGAAACCGGGTTATCGCCGATGGGCGGGTTTTCATCAAGTGCGGCGGTGACTTCCTCTTTCAAGGTCTTGTCTTCAATCAGCTCCAACTCGCCTTTCATGAGTTTAATGAAATCTTCGCCGTCGATTTTCTCGTGTTCGAGCAGATAATTCGCAACGATGTGCAACTGCGCCATGTTCACGGTGAGAATGTCCTTGGCTTTTTCGTAGCCTGTTTCGACAAACTCGCGGATTTCCGCATCAATTTCAGCCGCGACTGTTTCGGAATAATTACGCCCCTGCGAGTAATCCCTGCCGAGGAAGACTTCGGGATTCTCGTGACCGTAGACAATCGGGCCGAGCTTTTCCGAAAAGCCGTAGCGCGTTACCATGTTGCGGGCAATCTGAGTAGCGCGGACAATGTCGCTTGACGCGCCGGTTGAAATATCGTCAAGCACGATTTTTTCCGCCACTCTGCCGCCGAGCAGTACGATAATTTCTTCCTCGAATTCGGTCTTGCTCTTGTAACTTTTGTCGTGTTCGGGGAGAGAAATAGTGTATCCGCCCGCCATTCCGCGAGGTATAATTGAAACTTGGTGGACTTTGTCTTGGGTGGGGCAGAAATATACACAGATTGCGTGGCCGGCCTCGTGGAAAGCGGTCAGCTTGCGTTCCTTTTCGGTGACGACTTTCGACTTTTTCTCCGGCCCTGCAATTACCTTGATTGTCGCTTCCTCAATGTCTTTCTCGGTAATCGACTTTCGGTCGGCACGGGCGGCCAATAACGCCGCTTCATTGACTAAGTTTTCCAAGTCCGCGCCTGTGAACCCGGCAGAGGATTTCGCGACTGTTGCAAGGTTTACGTCCGGTGCGAGGTTTTTCTTGCGAGTATGAACCACTAAAATTTCTTCGCGACCTTTTATGTCGGGATAATTTACCACAACTTGTCTGTCAAAGCGGCCCGGGCGGAGCAGTGCGGGGTCGAGAATATCGCGGCGGTTTGTCGCGGCGATTATGATAATGCCCTCGTTTTCGGAGAATCCGTCCATTTCTACGAGCAACTGGTTCAAAGTCTGCTCACGCTCGTCATGGCCGCCGCCGAGACCTGCGCCCCTGTGCCGCCCGACCGCGTCAATCTCGTCTATAAATATAATCGACGGGGTTTTCTTCTTGGCTTGGTCGAACAAGTCGCGAACACGCGATGCCCCCACGCCCACGAACATTTCGACAAAGTCCGAGCCGCTGATTGAGAAGAACGGCACATCGGCCTCGCCCGCGACCGCCTTTGCAAGCAGGGTTTTACCCGTCCCGGGCGGCCCGACTAACAGTACACCTTTCGGCACTCTCGCGCCGATTTCGCTGTACTTTGCGGGGTTTTTGAGGAAGTCCACGATTTCGGCGAGTTCTTCCTTTTCTTCATCGGCACCCGCAACATCGGTGAACAGGGTCTTCTTGGCTTGGGACGGCTGATGGCGAGTACTCGCCCGCGAGAACCCCGACATCTTGCCGCCGCCTGTAGTTTGGCGCATGATGAAGTAGGTAAAGCCAATCATCAAGCCGATAATCAGCAGGTATGGCAGAAAATTAGTCAAGAAGGAATTGTCGGTGGGTCTGACGAAGTTTTGGATTACGTGGCTGTTATGCTTTTCGAGGTAATCGGCCCTGTACTCGGCGGTCTCGTTCAGGAACATCGAGACCCACGGCACGGTGTAGGTCTGCCACTCGTCAAGGTGTTCCTCCCCGCGCAACTTATACCTAAGCACGCCCGAACCGAGGTTAAGCTCGTATTCGGCGACTTCCAATTCGTCAAATTTCTGTATGACGGTCGAGTATTTTTCGGGGACGGGGCCGGTGCTCATGAGATTCAAAATCCAGATTAGCCCCAAAATCAAAGCGGCAATCACCGCCACATAAATCAGCGTGCCTTTGTATTTATTGTACATTTTTTCGCCTTTCTTCAAACGTCTATATTTATTAGTTTTGGTTAATTTCCGTTGTAAGCTTCCCGCTTTAGTACACCGACATAGGGTAAATTTCTGTACCTTTCGGCGTAGTCCAAGCCGTACCCCACGAGAAATTCATTGTCGGCGTCAAAGCACTTGTAGTCGGCTTCTATGGGCTTTTGCACGCCGAGCATCTTGTCTAAAAAGACGGCGACTTTGAGCGAAACCGGCTTCTTTTCGAGCAGGGTATGTACCAAGGCGGCAAGGGAAAAGCCGGTGTCGAGAATGTCCTCGACAAGGATTACCTCCCGCCCGCTTATATCTGCCGATGGGGGCTTTAGAATCTCGAGAGTCCCCGTGCTGTGCGAGTTCATGCCGTAAGACCTTGCGGCGATGAAGTCGATTTCTACAGGGAAGTCGAGCGCGCGCATTAGGTCGGCGTGAAAGACCGAACCGCCTTTCAGCACGCAGATGAGCAGTGGGTTTTTGCCGCGGTAATCCGCGGCGATTTCCGCGGCAAGCTGCTGCACCGCCCCCGCAATCTGCGCTTGCCCGAATAAAATTCTCTCAATATCGGTGTTCATTAGACCTCCTTGGAAGCTAACCACGAGTGGATTTGCGCGCAGGTTTTTCGTCAGACAAGGCAAAAATTTTCGTAATGCTTTGTGCATTGCGGGAATTTTTAACGCAGTATGGCGGAAAACCTGTGCGTAAAGCCGCCGTGCGTTAGTTTCCAAGGAGGTCTACAAAATCAATTTCTCCTACATAACCTACATAAATAGTATAACTAATTGATTATAGCACAAAATTTCCCGAAAATCAATTATTTTTTGAAAATTGTCTGAATTTGCAATAAATTATTTTTAACAATCGCGTATTTGTCCTTGGCGATGTTGATTTTGCCGCCGTTTTCGGCCTCAATAAGCGAGACTATGCCGCTGATTCGCAAATTAGATGGCGATATATTATTTTTGGTTAAGAACAGGGAAATTATACGGTTTAGAATTGCGGGGTGCAGATTTATGAGGGATTCGGTTCTGCAAAACTCGCCCGATTCGGCGTTTTCGAGCGCGGTTGCCGCAATCTCGTGCAAAAATTCCTCGTCGGCGCGTAAATTCCCGCACATTCGGGTAATGCCGGCGGTCAACGACGGGTTGATTTCCTGCAACAACGGCATGATTTTCAGGCGCAGTGCGTTTCGAGTAAACTGCTCCGAAAAATTAGTCTCGTCGGTGACAAAGGCGATATTTCGGTCTTCGAGATAGCCGAGTATGTCCGCTTTTGTACACTCCAACAAAGGTCGGACAATCTTCCCGCGAACCGGTGGAATCCCGCACAGCCCGCGCAGTGCCGTCCCTCGTAGAAGGTTCAGCAGGACTGTTTCGGCGTTGTCGTCGGCGTTATGGGCCGTGGCGATAATTGCGGTTTTGGCAGTGATTGCAGTCCCTTCAAGAAAGGCATACCGCACTTCCCGCGCGACTTCTTCAAGGCTATGGTGCTTCTTCAACAGTGACTTGACGTCTACTCTGCCGACATGCAACTTTACGCCGAGTTTTTCGCAAAGTTCCCGCACAAACTGCTCGTCGGAATCGCTCTGCTCGCCCCGCAACATGTGGTTGACGTGGCAGGCCTCGACTTCGATTGCAAGTTCGTCCCGCGCCTCAAGCAAGGCGTGAAGCAAGCAGACGCTATCCGCGCCGCCCGAAAGTGCAACCAAGACGGTGTTCCCGCGAATGACTTCGCTAAATTTTAACAAGTTGTCTTTAATTTTCGCTGACATGTTATACTCCTTAACGGCTAAAATTTGCAGTATATTTGCGGTAGATTTTTCGTCATACAAGGCGATTTTCCCGCGAATATACGCTTATATTTAAGGGGAAATCAACGCAGTATGGCGGAAAATATGCCGTGAAGATAGTGTGAATTTTAGCCGTTAAGGTGTATGTACTCCGCGCTCTTAAAGCTGTAGTATTCCCCCTCAAAATTCAGCTCGAACATGCCGGTCTCACCGCGGCGATTCTTCGCCACAATGCACTCGCACCGATTGGGGAATTCAGTTTCTTTGTTGTAATAATTGTCACGGTAAAGCATTAAAACGATGTCGGCATCTTGCTCAATTGAACCCGAATCCCGCAAGTCCGACAGCACGGGGCGTTTCTCCTGACGGCTTTCGACCGCGCGGGATAACTGCGAGGCTAAAATTACCGCAACTCCGAGTTCTTTTGCCAAAATCTTCAAGTTTCGAGTAATTTCCGAGATTTCATTGACCCTGTTCCCGTCTCGCCTGCCGGTTGACATCAACTGCAAATAGTCCACAACGACGACTTCCAAGCCGTTCATACGGCGCAGTTTTGCCTTCATTTCGCCGATTGAAACATTCGGAGTGTCGTCTATGTAAATTTCAAGTGACGAGAGAAATTCCGCCGCCTCGCCTATGCTTTTCCAACCGTGGTGGTCGATTGTGCCTTTACGCATTTGGTCGGTCGTTACCCGCGCTTCCGACGCCAAAAGCCGCTCTACGAGCTGTTCGCGGGACATTTCAAAGCTGAATACGGCGATTTTCTTACTGCGGTATTTTTTCGCCACGCCGACCGCCATGTTGACCGCGAAAGTCGTCTTGCCAATGCCCGGTCTGCCCGCCACTAAAATTAAATCCGACGGCGACAGCCCGAAAATAATCTTGTCAAGTTTCTCGTAAGAAGTCGAGGTATACCTGCCCTCGTATGCGACCGGGTCCCGCGCAATCTCGGACAGCTCCTTGATTTTTTCCAAGACGGTCGGCTTAATCGGCACGAGGCCCGCTATGTCCTTTTCGTCGCGAATATTGTAAATCTTAGTCTCTGCAAAGTCGAGCAGGTTCTGCGGTTCTTCGGTGCCCGCACTTGCGAGGTCGAAAATCTCGTTTGAGGCGTACATCAGCTGGCGCACCATGTATTTTTCGGCGATAATTTTCGCGTAACTATCAATGCTCGACGGGCTGATTGCCGACTCCATAAGCCGCACAAGGTAAGTCTTCGCATCGGCTTGGGTGTCGAAAATCTCTTTGCGGACGGTGTTTTCAACGACCGTAATCACGTCAATCGGCTGGCTCGTGATAAACATCTGCATCATGACCGAGAAAATCTCGTTGTGCAGGCCGACGTGGAAGCTTTGCGGCGACAGCTTGTCGGTGACTTCCGCAATCAGCTTGGAGTCAAGCAGAATCGAGCCTAAGACGGCTTGCTCCGCGTCAAGGCTGTAGGGTAAATTGGATTGTTCTAAATTCGGCATAATTTTTCCCAATATTGTTATTTTTTTTGCACAAACCTATAATTTGTAGGGGCGCGCGTTGCGCGGCCCGGGGAGACACGGCGGTTTTGCGGGTTTACGGACGCGCCAAGCGCGCCCCCAGCCGACACCGCGGTTGGGTGGGGTTCAGGGCGCCGCCCGCGCCCCCCCCCCCCGGTTT
>Ga0099364_10004054_pt1 | contig 22303 bp, 17 predicted proteins | sample TergutTh196P3_FD_73070 | JGI IMG/M metagenome (GOLD analysis project Ga0099364, IMG submission 73070) | Microcerotermes parvus P3 segment gut microbial communities from Pointe-Noire, Republic of the Congo - Th196 P3 | ecosystem: Host-associated > Arthropoda: Insects > Digestive system > Gut ...
AAATAATCGCCACAAGGGAAATTAAGCCCGGAACCGAAAGGTCGATAAACCCGCCGATAATTATGAATGTCATACCCAGAGCGACAAAACTGAGCGGGCCGAACTGCCGCATAAGATTGGTAAAGTTCTGAGCCGTCAAAAAGTTCGGCTGAAAAATAGCCGTTACAATGACGAGAACCGTTATCGCGAAAAAAACCAGATATTCCAAAAAAAATTGGGTAATTTGATTTTTTTCGAAACTTACTTTTCCCAGTTGAAGCTGATTAGTCATATTTCTTCCCCCGTCAACCTATAGCGGCGCTCATAATGTCGTGCGCCGAGTCTGATTCGGGATAGAATTCCCCGGTGATTTGCCCTTCGCATATCGTAAGCACACGGTTGCTCATCGCAAGTACTTCGGGCAGTTCGGAAGAAATCATGATAACAGAACCGCCTCTTTCCGCAATTTCTTTAATCAGCACATATATTTCATACTTTGTGCCGACGTCAATGCCCCTGGTCGGTTCGTCCAGTATGAGAATGTCCGGGTTTATCTCAAACCAGCGCCCCATAATACATTTTTGCTGGTTGCCTCCCGAAAGTTTCACTGCTTTCGTATTTGGAGAAGGGGTCTTTACGTCGAGATTCCTGATTTGTCTTTCGCAAATACCCTTTTCTTTGGACGAATTTATAAATCCGAATTTTGAAATTCGCGCCAGGCTCGCCATGACGATATTCTCCTGTACGGAAAACGGCAGGACCAAGCCCTGGAGCTTGCGGTCCTCAGGGACAAGGCCGATGCCTTCAAGCATGGCTTGACGCGGTTTTTTTGTGTTGGCGAGCTTCCCGTTTATAAATATTTTGAGTTCTTTGGCTTTATCCGCGCCGTAAATAGCCCGGATAATCTCCGTGCGCCCCGCGCCCACAAGCCCGACAAACCCGAGTATTTCTCCCTTTTTAAGTTCAAAGGAAATATCTTTAAGCTTACGCGTCTTAATCGTTTTGACCTCCATCAGCGTTTCACCGACCCGATGTGGCCGGGGAGGAAATTCGTTTTCAATTTCACGCCCGATCATTTTCGCAATCAGTTCGCTTCGATCCAAATCGCCTATGAGTTTGGTATCGATAACTTTGCCGTCGCGAATAATCGTGACAATATCGCAGAGTTCGAATATTTCGTCCAGCTTATGGCTGATATAGATAACCGTGACGCCCTTTTGGCGCAAATCCCCGATTATTGAGAATAAACGCTTGAGTTCATCGGAGGTCAGACTGCTGCTTGGTTCGTCCATAATTATCAGTTTGGAATTAAACGACAGCGCCTTGGTTATCTCAACCATCTGTTTTTCGGCGGCGCTGAGATCCCCGACCATTCTGCGCGTGTCAATAGTGCTGCCTATGCTGTCAAGAAGCTCGCGGGCTTTTTTATGTATATTCCGCATACCTTTCATTTCCGAAAAACGGCCCAGAAAAATATTTTCACCGACAGTGAGAGTATTGACCAGATTAAATTCCTGGTAAATGATGCTAAGTCCTCTTTTAAGGGATTGGATGGGCGTGGTGCGCTCAATCGTTTCGCCGTCAAAAACGACGGCGCCGGTATCTTTTGTATATACGCCTGAGAGAATTTTCATTAAGGTCGACTTTCCCGCGCCGTTTTCGCCGACAATGCCGTGGACGCTGCCGCGCCTACATTCTATGGAAACGTTATCCAAAGCTTTAACTCCGGGGAATGATATGCTCACGTCTTTAACTGATAATATAATATTATTGTCTATTTTATTATCCAATTTTTATTCCTCTTCTCATATATATAAAAAATAAAGAGTGGAAACCTTGGAGGCGGAGAGCCTCCAAGGTTTTAGGTTACGAATTTTTTTACCAATCGGGCTCTACAAAGCTGTCGATCGTGTCAATGGTGACCATGTCGAGGGGAATCCAGTTTAGCTTTTCAACAGTCCCGCCTTCGAGCATTGTCTTTGCGTTCCTGAGGGACTCAGTTGCCATATTTGTAAAGCTCTGTCCCACGCTGAGGGCCTGGGTACCCGCGCGTACCTGGGCGTAACCGGTTCTGTTTCCGTCAACGCCGATTACGAAGACGTCATCCATGTTCGCGTTCTGAAGGGCCTGAATAACGCCGCTGGCGCCGTTGTCCCAGTGGCACCACACGATGTCGATGTCGCTGCCGTGGCGCACGATAAAGTCTTCCATAATAGCAAGCGCTTCATGGGTGTTCCAGCCCGTGGGAGCGTTTTGGGAATCCAGTTCCTTGATGTTGTCGGCGATTCCCGCGCGGAAACCGTCGCGGCGTTTAATTTGCGCGTCGTGACCGGCCTGACCGCCAACCTCGACAAAATTCGCGCCGTTGGGGAATCTCGCCGAAACAAATTCACCGGCTTGCTCGCCGCCGAGGAAATCGTCGGAACCGCAGAAGAAGTCCATTAAAGGCCAGTATTCCTCAGGGAGCAGGGATGAGAACATACCGACAATTATTCCGGCCTGTTTTGCGCGCGTAATAGCGGGGATAATGGACTCGATGCTGCTCGGGTTGATGAAAATTGCGTCGAAGCCTTCGGCGATACACTGGTCGATTCCGGCTACCTCAACCTGGGGTTCATTTTCGCCCGCGAATACCTGCATTTCAAAACCGAATTCGGGGGCCAGCCTCTGGAATTCTCTCCATGAGAACGCCTGTGACTCGTTGGACATAGCCTGAGTTACGAAACCCGCCCTGAAAGTCGCGGCCGACGCAAAACCTGCAACGCCGACAACCATAAGGGCAACCAACACTATTACCAGCATTTTTTTCATAATACTTTTCTACCTCCTCAGTAGTTGTACGTGAAATGTTTCGTTATTATACATATCGCTGTAACAAATGCAATAGTTTGATATATTCCTCCGGCGCAAACGCATCAACGCATCAAACGGACGGAGAAAAAAACATTCGCCAACCGAAATGGATTGATTATCCGGCGCTTCCTCAATATAATTTCCTTAACAAAGCAAAGGGCGGCGAAAAAAATTTGAAACGAGAAACTCAACAGATCTTCGACCTGATTCTGAAAAGGCTCCTGCGGTTATCTAGCGGTGCGGTTATCCAGTTCATCAACGGACTGTTCGGTACAGATCATCCCCTGGGCAGCACGGTCGAGTACCCGAACACTGAGTACGTTTCGCGCAAGTTAGGGCGGCTCATGTCCGACATGGTCGTCGTAATAAACGGAATCCACGTCTACCACATGGAGGCGGAAATCAGGGACGATGAGAGCATAGTCATTCGGATGTTCGAGTACGGTTTTGCACAGGGGCTTAGTACTAAAGTCGCCTCGGACGGCGGGGAAAGAATTACGATAAAATTTCCGAACGCGCGGATAATATATTGGGAGACGACGAAACGCACGCCGGATGAGGTGGTTCTTTCTCTTGAATTTCCTGACGGCGGGAGTTACGATTACGCAGTCAAGACCTTTAAGTTTCTTGATCATGGGATCAATGAACTGGAAGAGAAGCAATTAGTGATCTTGCTGCCGTTCTACGTACTGAAGCTGAGAAAACAGGTTGTGTCTGCAAGAAGTCCCAAGCGGCACGAGGAGTTGTCTGTGGAGATGAAAGCGATCATTGACAATCTTGTGCTGACGACGGAGCGCGCTGTGAAAATCGGTTTATTGAGCGGGCCTGACGGTCGTACAGTGCTGGAGTACACGGAACGACTGTACAAAGAGTTGTATCAAAACTATGAAAAACTCAAGGAGGCGGACGTAATGCTGCAAGAGACCATACTGACGTATTCTGAGGAAGCGGAACTGAGAGGCGTGGAGAAAGGCAGAAAAGAGGGCATGGAAGAAGGCATGGAAAAAGGCATGGAAAAAGGCATGGAAAAAGGCAAGGAACTCGTTGCCCGTTCGATGCTGGCGCGCGGCATGACCATGAATGAGGTCGCCGAGATTACGGGCTTCCACGTGGACAAGCTCAAAGGCTTGGTTCTAAATTAGGGATCACACAATGCACACATACAACAAAGCGCCCCGATCTCAGTTTTCACGCATTACAAATCAAGCATAATGGGCGCGTGTGCGTCGGTGCTTCGGCCAATCGCCAACTTTGTACTGTAGATCGCCTGCCTGTTTTTGGAATTGGGATGCGCAAAAAACCGTGCAGTTACCGCTGCAAAAGTGTGTAATGCAGGAAATCTCATTGATTTCCAGTTGCGCCTCAGCGGGTGAATATGCCGTTTGCCTAGATATGATAAACGCCGGTTGCGTGCAGTTAGGTTGTCTTATCAGCAAAGCGGCTTCCCTCAAAGAGGGCGGCGAATGGTTTGAACGACTGCACGCCGCTGAAAAAGGCTTGATTAAGGTGGTTCTGCAACCGTAACCTATGGCGGCGTAGCAAAATCAGACCGCCGGTTCCTTGTTACAGATAATTTGAATGCATATTAGAAAACCGTCATACGGATATCAAATAGCAGACTGAGATAAAGTTTTATGGCTGAATTTGAATACGCAGTTTATGTTATAGAGGAAGTGAAAATTCCGGTTGTATTTGCCAACCGTTAACTTCGCTCTGCAGAGGAGGACACTGTGACGTTGGATAACAATAAACTTTGGCTCATCCGCAAAAAATCGTTTTGCGCATTTTTATCTTTACGATGCGAAATATGTGCCGCCTGCAAATTTATCTTTCAATCAATAATTTAACACATGGCACGGGGTACAAATTGTAATAAAGATGCTGCAGGGAGAAACTCAAAAGTACACCGACAAATCCATTTTCACTGTTTCAAATCTTTCGTAACCAAAAATGCAAAGAATACGAGAATAAGGTCATCACTGCGGAAGTATTTAAGAAGGCGAATGATTGTTATAAACTGTTTGATATAAAATGTCTCGTTTCTATTGCCTATTTGTAAAGTGTTGCACGACGAAAAATGACAAAACAAAAATATGGTAAACGGCACTATTTCTTGATCGTAAAAGAATGGGGAGATGTTTTATGCTAAATGAACCTTGTTATGACAGATTTCAGGAACTTAGAAATCTCTCAAAACTGCTTGCTGTGGAAGGCGTTAGAAACAACACAGACTTGGAAATGCTGCATTGTGGCGTCACTCCATCGTCTAAAACAGGTGATTTTACTGACGTAAAAGTCATATCACCATTTGGAGAGATTGAATGGGGTCGTCTCTCCCGCATAAGTGATAAAGAGATGCGCATGCTCATGCTGAGCATAGAACGAGCGCTGGAGATGACACTTCTTGCCTATGAAACACTTGATGATGCCGATAAAAAAGAGGTGTTAAGAACAATTGATAATAAACGCACTTATGACCGTCCGAACTTTATGTGCGAATAGCTCATTATTATTTTGTGTTTTTCATTTGAAGTTATTGGATTCTGTTACTCTACAGTTAAAAATTTGCCATTGTGGTTAGAAAACTTACCCGGGAACCACGGGTTATGATCATTTCCAAGTATCCCGCTACGGGATTTTTGTCAGCCTGCGGTTTGAGGAGGCAATTCGGGGGGTTGTTTTTCGCGCTACATGTGATATACAATAAATGTAAATTACATTTTTTATATATGTAAAATACAGACCGAAAGGAGTCCAGATTTGAAAGTTACTGTTCACGATGTAGCAAAAATAGCTAAAATATCCACCGTAACGGTATCCCGGGTTGTTTCCGGCGGAGCGAACGTCAGCCAAACAACAAAATAGACAGTTTTGCGGGCGATTGAGGAATGCGGTTATGTACCCAGACAAAAAATAAATGTACAAGAAAGACAAATAAGAACACTGTTTTGGTTATTGTGGAAGATCTGGAGCTTGTCGCTTACCTTGATTACATAAAATTTTGTCTACATTTTGTTGGGTATCGTTGGGGTTCCGGTATTTGCCAAGTTCAACTGTGGCTTGGGAATCGTGTTCGTACCGACTGGCGGCTTTATCCTGTCCCACTCATGGCGCGGATAGCGGGATTGAGTGCGGGACAAGGCAGTGCGCCGACAGTGGCATTATCAAGGCAATCATGGCCGCGTTGATAGGAGTCAAACTGAGAGCGCGGAATTTTGTTCCAGCGTAAAAAACCCGGACAGCACCACACAGGACTCGCTCAGTTCTGTTTTCAGCAGGAAATAATCTATAAAAGTAAATATTTAGGAGGAGATGTTATGACCGGGAAATTTAACTTGCAGCGCGCGTTTTTCTCCGAAAAAGAAAAAACGGTGTTTGTATTGGGCACGCTAAAAGCTGGGCTTTTTATTTACTCGACTGGCGTTCACGGCGTCCGGATGAGTAACGAACGGGGAGGAGTCGTAATTTTACCGTGGAACGGACAAATGATATGGGACGCTTCCTTCGACGGCAAAGATCTGAAGATGATAAATCAGTTTCCGGAGCCTGTGAATACCACCGTTCTTATTGATACGTATGGCGCGTTTATGTATCACTGTGGGGCACGGCGTATGGGAACGCCCATCCCGGAAGACGATCATCCTCTTCACGGCGAACTGCCGTGTGCGCCGTATCAGGAGGCATTTTTAACCTTTGGCGAGGATGCGCGAGGCAAATTCGTCGGTGTCGGAGGAGTTTACCACTATAAACAGGGGTTTGGAGATTTCTATGACGCTTCACCAGAGGTCCGGTTGTACGAAAACGACACCATGTTCGATATTAATATGCGGATCACGAACCTGAGTCATTATCCCATGGAACTCATGTATATGTGCCATGCAAACTTCCTGGCGGGGGAGGATACGCACATCATCCAATCCAATGGATGGAGCGTGGATGATATGATTCTTCGCACCAGCATTCCTGCGCACGTGAAGCCTACGCAGAAATTTATGGATTTCCTGGAAGAAATGAAAACAGCCCCGGAGTTAACGGAATATCTTCGCTCCGGTGATGAATATGACCCGGAAATCGTCTTTTTCCTTCGCAAGGTTAAGGCCGACTCAGATGGTTTTGCACATTTTCTACAGGTGTTTCCTGAGGGGTATGGGCATTACGTAACCTACAAGCCCCAGAAATTGAATTATCATGTGCGATGGATTTTAAAGAACAAAAATCAAAGAGTTCTTGGGATATTGCCTGCTACATGCGAGCCTGAGGGATACCTTACGGAAAAAAAGAAAGGAACGGTTCGTTCGCTTCCCGCGGGCGAAACGGTCGATTTTCAGGTCCGCGCCGGGCTGATCGACACCCAACAAGTGGCGGCGGTTAAAAAAATCGCGGGAAGCTGCCATTGAAATAGACAGCGGATATTTGTACAGGACAGGAGGAGAAAGTATGAAAGTAGCCGTGATAGGAAGCAACATGATCGATCTCGTGACGACGATAACCCGTATGCCGCGCCTGGGCGAAACAATCGAGGCGCCGGCTTTTGACATGGGGTTCGGAGGCAAGGGTGCGAATCAGGCCGTCGCTTTGGCAAAGCTGGGCTGTGAGGTTCTGATGATAACCAAGGTGGGGGATGACCTTTTCGGCCCGAACGTCAAAAAAAATTTCGAGACGCTTGGGATGGATACCCGATACGTGGATGTCGTTCCCGGAATGTCCAACGGCGTCGCGCCGATTTTCGTGGATGCCGAAGCCAATAACAGTATCCTCATCGTCAAAGGGGCAAATAACAGCCTTTCTCCCGCGGATGTGGACCGGGCGAGTGAAGACATTAAAAAATGCCGGCTTATAATTCTGCAACTGGAAGTGCCTCTGGAAACGGTGTACTACGCCATCGAATGGGGAGAGAAAAATGGCATTCCGGTGATCCTGAATCCGGCGCCCGCGGCAGAGTTGGATTATGAATACGTGCGTAAAGTGTCATTCTTCGTTCCCAACGAAACGGAACTTGAGACGATCACTAAAATGCCCGTTTCCACAGATGATGAAATCCGGGCAGCCGCGCGGAGCCTCGTACAGGAGGGCGTCAAAACCGTCATTGTAACACTGGGAGCCAAAGGCTCGCTGCTCGTCACCGGAGAGAAAGAAGAACTGGCGTCGCCGTACGTCGTGAATTCGGTAGACTCCACCGGCGCGGGCGACGCATTCATAGGCAGTTTCGCGTATTATTACCTGCAAATAGGGGATGTTAGCGAGGCGATGAAAAAAGCCAACCGTTACGCCGCCATTTCGACCATGAAGCTGGGAACGCAGAAATCTTTCTCCTCTCGGGAAGAATTTGAGAAGGCAGGTAGTTAATTATAGAAAATTGCTGTAACGTTTTTTTCGTGTTTCCTATATTGCTTCGTCGCTTTGCTCTTCACAAAGGCAGATGGATTACTTTGTTGCCGTTGCGAGCTATAGCGAAGCAATCCAGGATAAATTCAGGGTATTATAAATCAAAATGCTATAAAATGACATCATTTTTGCAAATTATTAAATAAAGGGGTTTGAGTTATGAAATACGGATATAACGGGAAGATACTGCACGTCGATTTGAGCACTGGCGTAATGCGTGAAGAAACGCCTGATGAATTGCTTTATCGAAGATATCTTGGTGGTTCTATAATGGCAGCTTATTTTCTGCTAAAACAGCAAAAACCGGGACTTGACGCTTTTGCCCCGGAAAGCCCGATTGCGATATTTTCAGGTATCATGAGCGGTTTTGACGCGCCCGGACTGGCGCGGTTCGTCATCTGCGGTAAATCTCCCGTAACGGGAGGCATCGGAGAAGCCAGATGCGAAGGCCCCTTTGCCGTTGCGTTGAAAAAGACTGGCTACGACGGTATCGTTATCACCGGTGCTTGCGGAGAGCCATCCTTGCTTGTCGTTGATGATGGCCGGGCGGAAATATTGTCCGCGCAGGATTTTTGGGGCAAGAATACAGGCGAATGCGAAAAGATAACGCAGGAGCGTTTTCCCGGCGCGGATACAGCTTTCATCGGCATTGCCGGTGAGAATCGGGTGCGCTTTGCGAATGTAATCGCCAACGCAACACACCAGGCTTCGCGAGCGGGTATGGGCGCCGTCATAGGCTCGAAGATGCTAAAGGGCGTCGTGATCCGTGGCGGAAAGCTTCCCGAAATCTTTGCGCCTGAAGAAATGAAAAAAACATCCGAGGCGTTCGGACGCAAAATGCGCAAAAATGTGCTTTCCATGTGGCAATATAACCGGCCGGGATTTGGCGCGTGGATCCATACGCACGGCATTGATGCCGCTGTCTGTGTCAACAATTATCAGACCGCTAACTGCGACTATCTGGATGAATTCAAGCCGGAAAAATTTGACCGATTCTACCGTGGCGAGGTGCCTTGCCCGCACTGTCCGAACAATTGCATTAAGCGCTATGCGACCATTGACACCGATGCTCTGTCCGGTGGTCTGCATCAGGAAGCGCTGGGTGCTTTAGGCCCAAATCTAGGCAATAGCGATTTGGCAAAAATCATCCAATGCAATGTGCTGTGCAACGAATTTGGCATGGATCCGAATTCGCTTGGATACACAATATCCTTCGCTCAGGAGTGCGTGCAACGTGGTCTGATTGACGCGGAGGGTTTAAATCTATCATTTTCAAGTGATGTCGATCTGATCGACATTACTAACAAGATAGCGAATCGCGAGGGTATCGGTGATTTGCTCGCGGAGGGAAGTTTTAAAGCTGCAGAAACCATCGGCAAAGGCGCACAGCGTTTCTCGATGACGGCAAAAAAGAACGAAATGACACCGTTTGAAGCCAGGACACAAACGAATCTTGCTCTTGGCTTCGCGTTAGCGGATGTTGGACCGCGCTATGAAATTTGTGAGCACGACTGGGATTTTGATTTGAACGTCGGCTGGGAGCATACGCTTGATTATTGCAGGACGCTTGGCATTATAGAACGAATTCCAATGCAGTATCTCGGAAAAAAGAAGGTCCGGAATTTCAAAGTGCTTTACGACCTTTGGGCAGCGGCGGACGGCTTGGGAATGTGTCTGTTCGCAACTGCGCCGACGCGCGTGTACAGCATCGAGGAGATGGCAAAACTCCTTCGAGATATCACGGGCTTTGAAACCTCGTCTTACGAAGTGATGCGGGCAGGCGCGTTGAAAAACCTGCTTTTCCGGTGTTACAATTGCATTGAGGGTTTCACAAACGCTGACGACACTCTCCCGGAACGTTTCTTCGAGGAGGAGGTGGACGCGGGGGCACTGGCGGGCAGCAGGCTGGACAAGGCCGCTTTTGACGAGTGCGTGCGTTTTTATTACGACATGATGGGTTGGGATGAGAAGGGCGTGCCAAAGGAATCTACGCTGTACGATTTTGGAGTGGAGTGGCTTTACGAGAGGATACCTTGATTTATGCCTGCTATTTTGGAGATGAAACAAATAACCAAAGTATTTCTAGGCGTTATGGTGCTGAACAATGTATCGTATGCGTTTGAAAAGGGAGAGGTTAACGTCTTACTGGGCAAAAAAACGGCGCGGAAAAATCCATATTGATTAAAATTATCCCAGGTGTATATGAGCCTACAGAGGGAGATATCTTCTGGAAAGGAATGTCTTTGTGGATACGTAACGTACTTGATGGTCAGAAGCTTGGCGGTTTCTTTGTTCCGTCTTATCTGTTCGGAGTGTGAACGTGACATAGCGGTTCTTGTTATGAATGTGAGCAACATTATGAAGAAATTATTTCTTTGCGGAAACATTTTTCGTTTACCGTGGCGAGCAATGCTCGTGGTTGGTGCAGGGGACTAAAAAACGACTTCTGAGAAGTGATTGTACTAGATAGTGCTTGTTTTAGCGCGCATTAGATATACAATAAATGTAAATTACATATTTATGTCTGTAAAACACAGGCAAAAAGGAGTTTGGATTTGAAAGTTACTGTTCATGATGTAGCAAAAACAGCTAAAACATCCACCGCAACAGTATCCCGCGTTGTTTCCGGCGGAGCTAACGTCAGCCAAACAACAAAAGAAACTGTTTTGCGAGCGATTGAGGAATGCGGTTATGTACCGAGACAAAAAAGTAAATGCACAAAACAGACAAATAAGGACGTTGTTTTAGTGATTGTGGAAGATTTGGAGCTTGTCGCTTACCTTGATTACATCAAAGGTATGACAAATGTATTGGTAGCAGGTGGCAAAGCGGTTTTTGTTTACAGCAGCAATTATGACCCGCAAAAAGAGGTGTATTGCCTGCAATTAGCAGATCAAAACAAATTTTGCGGTGTGATTATGCTGAGCGCCATAGAAAACCCCACCTTGCTGAAAGCCTTAGAGGAAGTGAAAATTCCCGTTGTATTCGCCAATCGTTATCTTCGCTCCATAGAGACGGACACTGTGGCAATGGATAATTATAAACTTGGATACATGGCTACAAACGAACTGATTCGCAAAGGACACAAGAAAATAGCGCATTTGGCCGGCAGTCGTACGTCAAACGCTTCACTGGACAGGGTACGCGGTTATAAAGACGCCATGGAGGCAGCAAAGCTTAGTACGCCACAAAACGCCATTTTTTACGGAGACCTTAAATACGAAGGGGGCACAGCCTTTGCCGATTGGCTGCTGAAAGAAAAAATGCCGTTTACCGCTGTGTTTGCGTCAAATGAATCCATGTCCTTGGGTTTGATCGAAACGCTGGAAGACCACAACGTGAGTTGTCCGGATTGTATCAGTGTCATTTGCGCCATACAAACCAACATGGTAAGGGTGGGAAAAATCAAGTTGACCGGCTTCGGTTATGGCAGTATCGAAATGGGTGAAAAAGCGGCAATTTTGCTGTTACAGCGCCTCAAGGAACCGAACGGTAAAAAAATGCATATTGCGTTTACACCGGAGTTGATGGAGAACAATAGCATAAAGAAAATCTGAAAATAAAATTTGTTTCAATGCAAAATTCTTCAAAAATTCAAGTTTTTACATTGTAACTGTTCAATGCAAGTCGGTACCAGAATAATTACGGTACCAGAATAATATAATTAATTGACAAGTTAGCAGGATATTCTTTGGGTAGTACCGAATAGATACGTTGCATTGAAAATATTTTCTTTTTTGTCACATTTCTCTGCGTAAGCCTATTGACACGTGCAATATTTCAATGTATATTTAATGGCAATAGCCAATATGCTTAAAACTATGCAATGTAATAACATAAATTTTCATTGTTTATTCGTATTTCGCACCCGAAAAATGTCGTTAGCACCTTGAAAAATCAATAGCTATCGGCAAAAAGTGTATCGGCACGGACACAAACTATCGAGGAGGTCCATGCTCATGATAAGAGTAATACGCCCAAACTTGAGAAGATGGAAGGGGATGTCCTGTGGATTTATACCTGAATGATAAAGTCGTTATTGTGACGGGAGGTTCTAAGGGCATCGGTGAAGGGATTGTACGCTCCTTCGTTGCAGAGGAGGCGAATGTTGTTATCGTTAACCGACCTGGCAAAGAGGGCGATGGATTGGAAGAAGAACTGCGGGGACAGGGAAAGAAGGTTAAGTTCATCGCGGCAGAATTGAACGAAGCACAGGAGTGCAAACGGGTGGTGGATGAAACAGTGAAGGAGTTTGGCGGGATCGACGTTATTGTTAACAATGCGGGACTGAATGACTCCTGCGGGTTGGATCGCACCCCGGAAGAATTTATGCGCTCGGTACACAACAACTTATCCCACTACTACGCGATGGTCCATTACAGCCTGCCGTACCTGATTAAGAGTGAGGGTAACATTGTCAATATAGGCTCCCACGTAGCCGTGAACGGTCAGGGAAACACTTCGGGATATGTTGCCGCGAAGGGCGCGATTAATTCCCTGACTAGGGAATGGGCAGTGGATTTACTAAAGCATGGGATACGAGTGAACTGTGTGATACCAGGAAATATCTGGACCAACTCTTATGCAAAGTGGGTTGCCTCATTTCCCAACCCTGAAGAAGGCAAGCGGGCAGTGAAGGAGATCAGCGATATTACCCCGTTGGGCAGGCGTTTCACCACATGCGAAGAGCTTGCCGATATGGTGGTATTCCTTGCTTCCAGCCGCTCCAGTCATACCACGGGTGAGATCGTTTATCCGGATGGCGGGTATACCCATTTGGACAGGGCATGTACAAAATAAACTTTGAAATAAGGTGGAAACGTTGCCGGAAAATTGCTTAAAGATAGCTGTTCGAAAGTTTGATGCCTTTGAAAATGTCGTGCAGGCCCATTGGGATAACTACGTGGCCGAAACTGGGTGTGACTTAAAAATAGAAGCTGTCCCTATGGATTTGACAACCCTCTATGACAGCATGTTCACTCATAACGGGATGCAGAATGGATCGTGGGATATAGGGCAGGTGAATACCGACTGGATTGCAGGGGCCAGGGAGATGGGAGTACTGTTGGATCTTGCCCCTTTCATCGCGGCCGCGCCACCGGAAGATTATCCGGATGGATGGCATAGCTCCATGTTGCATTTCCAGACATACGGCGATGAGGTGTACGGACTTCCCTTCCATGACGGCCCGGAATGTTTTATTTACCGCAAGGATCTGTTCAATAACGCTAAAGAACAAAAAGCCTACATAGAGCGCTACGATGAACCACTGCGTGTTCCTCAGACATGGGAGGAGTTTGTAAGGGTAGCAAGATTCTTCCACAGGCCCGACGATAACCTGTACGGTACGGTTTTCGCCGCCTTCCCCGACCGACATAACAATGTGTTCGACTTTTCCATCCAGCTTTGGAGCCGCGGAGGTGAATTGATGCGGAACAACAAGGTGGTGCTCAACACCACCGAAGCCAAGGACTCCTTGGAGTTTTACCGTGCATTGATCAATGATCCCTCCGCCGTGCATCCACGGTGCATGGAGATGGATTCCATCGCGTCGGGGACAGCATTTGCGCGAGGCGAGGTGGCGATGATGGCTAATTGGTTTGGCTTTGCGACGATGTGCGAAACGATTGAGGGTTCTATGGTACAGGGCAAAGTCGGTATCGCCGGTCTGCCGCATCTACCAGGTGTGGAACCGTTTTCGTTGAATGTCTATTACACATGGTCTATCGGCGCCGGTAGCAAGCATAAGGAATTAGCTTATGACTTTATCAAGTTTTGTGCCGCAAAGAGGAACGATCGTCTACTGCCGTTGCTCGGCGCTGTGGGGTGCAGGCGCTCCACTTGGGAAGATGAGGAGGTCAACCGAATTATACCGTACTACGGGGAATTGGGAAACCTGCATCAGTACGCAAAAACCTTCCCGAAAACCCCACGGTGGCACTACATCACAGAAGTCATCGACGAATTGATGGTGGAAGTGGTGAACACGACTAAGTCGGTGCAAGAAATCTTGGACGAGGCCCAGAAAAAATTGGATAACTGAAAAATTATTTGGCACGTATTCATTACCAAAAGGTATTTAAGGCGTAAAGGCATGACTAGTCTATCGTAATTGCATTGCTGGTGGCGACGTCATCTTAATGAGGCAATTCGGGCAGATTGGAGGGGAGAAAGCGCTGATAACCTAACAATTGATGTAGCAAAGAAATTGTCATTAACAAAATGAAAAAATTTGGGAGGGCTATACCAATGAAGAAATTAATAACGCTGATACTGTTTACTGTCATTGCAGTGAGTTTGACGGTCTGTGGTTCTGATGCATCGGCCGCGGCAGAAAGAGGCACGCCGGTTATCGCCGTCGTGGCGAGGGTTATCGGCCAGCCATGGTGGGATAATGTTCGTGACAACGGCGTAGCAAAATGGTCCCAGGAAAAAGGTATCGAAGTCATTTACAAGGGTCCCACAGGTATTGATGTGGAAGAACAGCTTCAGATTATGAGCGACCTTGTGGCGCAGGGTGTCGATATCATCCTTCTGTGTCCGAACGACTCGGCAGCTTTCGAAAACATATGCAGAGAAGCCCGTGAGAGAGGAATTATAATAATTACGCACGAGGCGACCGGTATGCAGAACATCGATTACAACGTGGAAGCGTTCGACGAAGCGGGTTTTGGCGGGTTTATGATGGATCATCTGGCTTCTATGATGGGCTACGAGGGAGAGTACATCACGATGGTCGGCGACATGACGACCGAATCTCACAATAATTGGGCGGACGCTGCAATTGCGCGCCAAGTGGAAAAATATCCTAACATGACTCTGGTTCCGGATAGGCGCATTACCTCCGAGTACGATGCCGAAATCGCTTACCAGAAAACCAAGGAGCTACTCATTAAGTACCCGAACTTAAAAGGAGTCCAGGGTACATGCTCGTTTGACGCGCCAGGCGTCGCTCGCGCCGTTAAAGAACTCGGTCTTGCAGGCAGATTACACACAATTGGCGCCACGCTTCCCTCGGAAATCCGCGACTTCCTGCGTGAAGGCGTAATGCAGACCGGCGCTCTGTGGGATGCGTCTATCACCATTCAAGCCATGCTAAACTTGGGCATGATGATGTATAACGGCGAAACCATCACGACGGGCATTGATTTGGGCATGCCTGGCTATGAAAACGTTACTGTCGACGGTACTCTAATTACCGGCGAAGGTATGCTTGCAATCACACTGGATAATGTGGATGACTATTCGTTCTAAGCAGGTCGAGAGACAGTCGAAAAGTAAATAATATACTATTGAGACGATTAGTCAGGGAAAAATTTCGTAAGTAGGTTTTCATTACAATAATTATTTTTGCAATGAAAACCTCTTATTTTTAATAAACCCTTTCGAAAGGGAGCTAATATCATGTCAGAATATCTACTGGAAATGAAGGGTATTTTCAAATCCTTCTCCGGTGTGCGCGCTCTCGATAAAGTAGACTTCGCCATACGGCCCGGCAAGATAATGTGCTTGGCCGGCGAAAATGGTTGCGGGAAATCTACGTTGGTTAAAATCATCTCCGGTGTCTATACGCGCGACAAAGGCGAGGTCTGGTTCGGAGGGGAAAAAATCCTAAAAATCACCCCCGCGGAAGCTACCAGGCTTGGCATACAGGTAATTTACCAGGATCTTTCCATCTTTCCGAATCTGACTGTCCGCGAAAACCTGGCCATTAACACCGAGATAGCGGACAACAGATTCTTTGTCAGCCGAAAGCGTATGGATGCCATCGCGCGCGAGGCTCTGAGCAAGGTAGGGCATAATATAGATCTTGATGCCAATATGGGTGACTTGAGCGTAGCTGATAAGCAGCTTATAGCTATTTGCCGTGCACTTTTGTTTAACGCGCGGCTCATAATAATGGACGAGCCGACAACAACTTTGACAAAAAAAGAAGTGGACGCTCTTTTTAATACTGTACGCCAATTGAAGGACTCAGGTATCGCGGTAATGTTTATTAGCCACAAAATCGAAGAAATATTCGAAATCGCCGACGATATCGCGATTATGCGAAGTGGAAAAAACGTATACCTCGGCACAACGGATAATATAACGCAGAAGGAATTAACTTTTTATATGACGGGCCGCGAACTTTCGGATGAACAGTTCGACCCTCAAAACATCGGCGAGGAGCCTGTACTGGAGATAAAGAACCTCTCGCTGAAGGATCGTTATCATGATATCACTTTTGAACTCCGTAAAGGCGAAATACTCGGTATCACGGGCCTGCTGGGTTCAGGCCGCACAGAGCTTGCTCTTTCGCTGTTCGGGCTTTTAAAACCCCAGAGCGGCGAAATTTTTTTGAAAGGAACCAAGATCAACATAACGTCGCCCGTAACGGCGCAGAAACTGCATATAGGCTATGTGCCCGAAGACCGCCTGAGTGAAGGCTTATGTCTCCTCCAGTCAATTGCGGACAATATTACCTTTTCATCACATAAAAGGCTGTCAAACAAGATCGGGCTTATGAAACAAAAGGATATCCTTGATGAAGCAAATAAGTGGGTAAATACGTTTTCAATTGCCACAGACGACGCAAATAAGCTCACGGCCACACTTTCCGGCGGCAATCAGCAAAAAGTTGTGCTCTCCAAATGGTTGAGCAACGAACTGGATGTTCTTGTATTAAATGGGCCGACTGTAGGCGTCGATATAGGTGCAAAACAGGATATCCACCAGTTAGTGCGCGGCCTTGCCAATGAGGGTCTGGCTGTTATTATTATTTCTGACGACCTGCCGGAGGTAGTCGCGAACTGCAATCGCGTAATCGTCATGAAGGAAGGGATAATCGTTGGCAATATGGAAGACGATAAAGTCAGCTATCAGGCAATACTGGATATTATTCGCTAAAGGGGAAAGAGTTTTATGAATACAAATAAAATCCTCCGTCGCTTTATGCACAAAACCGAATTTTATCTCCTGATTGTGTTTGTGGTAATATGCATCATAATTCAGATTGTATCCGGCGGGCAGCTTACTGAACCCTATACAATAGTAAACATCGCCCGCGCCATTACGATATTGGGAATGTTTGCGCTTATCAATCTTACGGTGGTTGTCTCAGGGGGATTCGACCTGTCTTTCCCGACATTGGCGTCTCTGTCATGTTCCGCTGCAACGGCTATCCTGCTAAAAATGGGCTGGGGCACGGAATCGGTGTGGGCCGCTTTTCTGATTTCAGGTTTTATAGGCATGCTGCTTGGTATGCTGAATGGTTTTTTAATAGCTCATTTTAAACTCAACACAATGCTTGTGACGCTCGGGACTCAAACACTGTTTCTCAGTCTCAGCCAGGGACCCTTACAGTTTCGGGAAGTAACGTCCACACTTCCACAGGGACTTAAGGACTTCGGTGAAAAAGCGTTATTTGAGGTTTTTAGTTCGACGGGTATGCGATCAATTATGCCTGTTGCCTTTCTGCCGTTTATATTTTTAGCGGTAGTGATTTGGTTTATCTTAAATCACACCATGTTTGGACGTTCGCTGTATGCCATTGGCGGCAACGAAATATCCGCCGAACGCGCCGGCATCAACGTGAAGAGAATCAAGTTCCGGCTCTTTGCTTTTGTGGGATTTGCCTCCGGTATAACCGGTATGCTTCGGGTCTGCATGGTACGTCAGGTCATCCCAAGGAGTCTTAACGGCTGGGATTTGAGGGTTATCCCGATTGTCATTCTGGGCGGCGCGAGTATCTATGGCGGTGTGGGCACTGTATTTGGAACGCTGATTGCCGTTGCCCTCGTTACTGTTGTTTCCAACAGCTTGCTCCTGGTCGGCATAGATTCATACTGGCAGGACTTTTTCTATGGTCTTGTAATTCTCACCGGGGTTACTGTTTCGGCCATACAAGCAAAGCGCAGAAGCATTTAATTCTAATTCTATAACTCAAAGCCGAATGACTGAGAAATAGAATAAGGAGGAAAGTTAAGCATGAAAATGAAAATTAACATAAAATTCAACTACACATTCGTATTGTTGGGTTTGCTGGCACTTGTTCTTTTTGTATTCTCGGTCATGAGGTTTTCTATGCTTTGGAGATTAAGCATATGGAGATCAATGACTATGCAATTTCCCGAATACGGCGTCATGGCGTTGGGAGTTATGCTCTGCTTCATAATCGGTTGTATCGACGTATCTTTTGTGGCATTAGGTAACTTTGCCACCATCATGTCATTTTTGTTTGTTTCACGGGTTTTGGCAATTCCCGAAGAAAATGCCGGCATGGCGGCAATTCTTTTAATTTTCTTCGCGTTAATTATAGGGGCGCTATGCGGCCTGTTAAACGGCAATCTCATATCCCGCCTCGGTATTCCGCCGATAGTCGCTACTCTCTCAACCCAGATGTTATTCACGGGCATTACAATTGCATTTACAAGAGGTGACGCCATTATGGGCATACCCCCGATCTTCTCTGAGATCGGACGCAAGACAATATATGGCTTACTTTCCGTACCGCTTCTCGTATTCATAATTGTATTTTTATTTTGTGCTTTTCTTCTAAAATACACAGCTTTTGGAAAAAAACTCTTAATGATTGGCTCTAATCCCAAAGCGGCAAGATTCAGCGCCATCGACACCGCGAGGATAATTAACCTAACTTTCATGCTAAGCGGCATAATAGTCACAATCGGGACACTGCTGATGGTTGCTAATATGAATGCCGCCAGAGCCGGCGTAGGCGCGTCCTATCTTATGCGTTGCATACTGATACTGGTTCTGGCCGGAGTGCTGCCAAGCGGAGGTATGGGGAAGATAATGAATGTGCTGATATCGATCATTACAATTCAGGTCATCGCTTCCGGCGTAAATATGTTTCACCAGCTCAACGCCTTCTACGGCAGCCTGATATCTGCGGTGCTTCTGCTCATCGTGCTTGTGGCGACCAGTTATATGACGGGCGAAAGGAAGAGTCGTAAAACTGAGGATGTAGATGTAGGGGATAAGGAGCCGTCGTCGGCATAACAGGTGCAAAGGTAACTATGTCCCTTAATGGTTTCGCGAGGTTAATAGTCTAATGATATTAAAAATAATATGAATAGTATCGAACGCTTTTACGCCACCGTTGAACGTATCTCCGTCGACCGGCCTGCATGCTGGCTCGGAATACCTACACCGGGTGCTATTCCCGCTCTGTGCGAATATTTTGGAGCCAAGACATTACAAGAACTCTACATTAAATGCGGCGATGATTTTTACGCGGTTGAAATACCGTATCGCGCGCCGGCGTGTTCGGCGATGTACGCGGCGTTTGACTGGTATTTGAGCGGCAGCAATGTCGATACCGAGCACCGAACGCTGACAACCGACGGTTTTTTCGCTAATATTGAATCTGTGGAGGAGGCGGAGGCGGCAAATTTCCCATGGCCTGATCCTGTGCTTTTCATAGACCCCGACGAATGCAGGCGCGTCACGCGCGCCGCGCTGGAGGGCAAAGTAGTGCTCGGCGTGGCTTGGGCGGCGCATTTTCAGGATTTCTGCGCGGCGTTCGGCATGGAAAAAGCATTAATGAATATGATTACGACGCCGGAGTTGGTGCATTACGTAAATGACCGCATTATGAAATTCTATTTGGATGCGCTGAAAATTTTTCTTGACGCGACTAAAGGGAAAATTCACGCGATGCTAATCGGCGACGATATGGGCAGCCAGCGCGGGTTGATGCTTAGCCCTGAAATGATAAAGGAGTTCGTCATTCCCGGTACAAAAGAACTAATTGAGCTTATACACAGCTATGGCGTAAAGGTAATCTACCACTCTTGCGGCTCTATTATAGATATTATGCCTATGCTGATTGAGGCCGGCGCCGACGTTATCCACCCGATTCAGGCACTGGCCGCCGGTATGGAACCGGAGAATTTGAAGGAAAAATTCGGAGGCGTCGTTTCGTTCTGTGGTGGCGTGGATACACAGCAGCTTTTGCCAAATGGGACACCCGAGCAGGTTATGGACGCGGTTAAAGGTCTTCGCACAATTTTCCCGACCGGGCTTATATTATCTCCCAGCCATGAGGCCCTGCAGTCGGATGTACCGCCGGAAAATGTGAGTGCAATGCTGGCGGAAGCGCAGAAGATCTATTGAAACAGATTTACATAATTAGTTACGAACGATTTATCTAATGGAGGAGCCTCGGCTAGAATTACATACGCAGGGGTAAAATCTGTATCGAGAAAACAATCCTTGGCATCATTAATAAAAGCCTCAAACTGACGCAGGTAGAATCCAAATTGGCAGATCATTAACAATGAGTTTCATCGTCTTTCTATCAGTCATTATTGATATGTTATTCTTTGAGGATCGTCAAAAGGCATTTTGCATTGAAAATTTTTCTATTTTCATCGTATTACTCTACACATAACTACTATTGACATGCGCGATATTTCAATGTATATTTCAAATATTATGTAAAAATATATCAATATAAAATGTAATTTACATGAATATTGCATGGATTTCAGTTCGAATTTCACAGACGTTCATAAACGCAAATAAATTCATAAATGAAACGGACATTCATGTATGGCAAGAAAAGTTTCAAAGTTAACACGGATTTAAAACAACTATCTGTAGATTATAGATTTTTTGGGAGGAAGTGCTGTTGTGGACAACTATTTGAAATGGCTTGAAGAAGAGACTCCAACTGTTTGGTGGAACGATTCGGCTATTCCGTCAGAAATCATGGTGGCAATTGAAAACGGGGCGCAAGGCGTCACGACCAATCCAATATTAACCTACAAGGCTCTGCAGGAAAATCCCGATTATTGGGAAGAAAAGATATCTCATATTCCTCAGGATGCAGTGCCGGAGGAGCGCGCCGAGGAGCTGCTGCGCGTTGTTACCGTCGCGGCCGCAAAACAGTTTGAACAGATTTATGTGAAAACCAATAAACAGCACGGCTATGCGTTGGGGCAGCTAAATCCGGCTATTTGCCACGATAGCGGCCTAATGCTGGCACAGGCGCTGCGCTATAACGCCTGGGGCGAAAATATCGCGGTGAAGTTGCCTTCTGTTATGTCCGCACTACCTGTTATTGAAGAACTGGCCGCGCACGGGATTGCGGTATGTACAACGCTGAACTTTTCGGTTTCGCAGGGTCTGGCCACTGGAGAAGCGTATGAAAGAGGCGTAAAAAAGGCAAAAGCGGCCGGAGTGGAAGTGAAGCCCTGTTTTGTCGTCCAACAGGGCGGCCGATTGGATGAATACCTCATCGAATCAGCGCGGGACAGCGGCGTATGTATAGATGTCGGATTAATTCAAAACGCCGGCAACGCGGTATGCAAAAAACTTTACAGAGTGTTTAAAGAAAGAGCCTTCACTGCAAAGATCATGCCCGCAGGATTGCGAAGAGTAAAACATTTAACTGACATGGCCGGAGCGGATATGGTGTTTTCCTTACAACCCAGGATTCAGCAAATGGTATTAAATGAAAATCCTGTGAAGAGATTGGAGATAGACAACACAATACCGGAAATGATAATAGAACAATTGCGAAAGATTCCCGAGTTTGTTCGCGCATATGACGAAGGCGCGATGAAACCGGAAGAATTTTTCGGCTTTGGCGTTACACAGAGAACTCTGTCGCAATTTCTTTGGACGGGTTGGATACCTCTTGAAACATATGGTTCCGGAAAGGTGTCCAAACGTTGGTTTTAAATTGGAAAGGGGAATATTTATGCGATTATTCGACTTGACTGGCCGTAAAGTGATTGTTACCGGCGCTGCCAGTGGATTAGGAAAGGCAATGGCAGAAGGACTGCATGAAGCCGGCGCTGAAGTCGTTATTATTGATGTTGCCGCAAGTGGAGCAAAAACAGCTTCAAAGATGGGAGAATCAGGAGCTGCTGTCCATTTTATACAGGCTGATTTATTGGATCGTAGTCAATTGAATCGATCTTTTGATATCGCTTTGGAAAAGCTAAGTGGGGATCTTGATATTATTGTTAATAATGTTGGAATGCATATCAGAAAACCGGCATACGGATATCAAATGGTAGACTGGGATAAAGATTTAGGGCTGAATTTGAATACGCAGTTTATGTTTTGTCAGCGA
>Ga0099364_10004055_pt1 | contig 22297 bp, 12 predicted proteins | sample TergutTh196P3_FD_73070 | JGI IMG/M metagenome (GOLD analysis project Ga0099364, IMG submission 73070) | Microcerotermes parvus P3 segment gut microbial communities from Pointe-Noire, Republic of the Congo - Th196 P3 | ecosystem: Host-associated > Arthropoda: Insects > Digestive system > Gut ...
AGCCGATATAGTGCCGCCTTCCTGTAATGGAGACGTGGCCGAGAGGTCGAAGGCACTCCCCTGCTAAGGGAGCATGCGGGCAAAACCTGCATCGTGGGTTCGAATCCCACCGTCTCCGCCAGCGATTCCGATTCTTGATTAAAAACAGCCACAGCAATGTGGCTGTTTTTATGGGTTCCCCGGCTGTGACGGGGAGTCCATGGCACAGCGATGCACGGCATGGACTGTCGTCATGATAACAACGTTATTTTATGACGCCATACGGCCAACGCTGCCATATTGCCACGCACCTGGCATAGTGATGCCCGGCGACGGGAAAACATCCCCCAAAGCAAACCATTCGGGAGCTTCCCGGAACATCGGGGGCAATCCGTCCCGGCTCGAAAGATAAAAATATCAATACATTTTGCTCGGGCATTTTCTCCGGGGTGAGAGCCAATACCAAAATCGGCCTTTATTTGGCTGATTTTTCGGTGTCCTGTTGCAGTGTTGTACGCGAGGATGCGGCCATGATGCATGTTTCCAGCGCACAGGCGCATTTCGTCTGAATTCTGCCTGGGGGCGTCTCGAAAACGCAGACCCAGGCAAGGAGGAAAGCGAATGCCCATCGAAAAGCTCACCCTGCGCGATATTGCCACCCTCTCGAAACCTGGCAAATACAGCGACGGTGGCGGTCTGTACCTGCAAGTGGCGCAGGGGGGCACGAAGAGCTGGATTTTTCGCTACGAACGTCGGGGTACGGAGCGTTGCATTGGTTTGGGGGCGCTACATACCGTCGGTATCAACGAGGCGAGAAAGGCGGCACGTCGTGCTCGCGTTCGACTTGCGCAAGGGGGCGACCCGCTGCAAGAGCGCCTGTTCGGAGTACATCCGAAAGCCTGCGACAAGACGTTCGATGAATGCGTGACCGAGTACATCGCCCGACACCGTAGCGGCTGGAAGTGTGTCAGGCACGCTCAGCATTGGGAACAATCCCTGCACGATTATGCCTCCCCCCGTTTCGGCAGGATGCTTGTGCGCTTGATCGATACGACCCACGTTCTGCAAGCACTGGAGCCGATCTGGATTGAGCGGATCGAGACCGCTTCCCGGCTGCGCGGCAGAATCGAGCGAATCCTGGCGTGGGCCACCGTATGCAGATACCGGACGGGAGACAATCCGGCGCGCTGGCGGGGGCATTTGGAGGAATTATTGCCCCCGCCCGGCAAGGTCAGGAAAGTCTGCCATCATTGCTCGACCCCTTATCAGGAAATCGCAGACTTCTTTGGGCAGCTTGCCACTCGCAAGGGGCGCGCAGCCCGTGCGCTGGCCTTCACGATCCTGACTGCGTGTCGCAGCGCCGAAGTGCTCCAGGCCCGATGGGCGGAAATCGACTTCGAGTGCGCCACCTGGACGATTCCGGCTGAACGCATGAAAGCAGACAAGGCGCATCGCGTACCTCTCACCCCGGCAATGCTGGAGATCCTGCACGGCCAGCAGGGGGGCGATTCGGCATGGGTGTTTCCCGGCAATAAACCGGGCAAGCCACTCTCGAAGAAGTCCATGCTGTCCGTGATGCGCCGGATGAATGCGCGGGCGACCGTGCACGGTTTCCGTTCGAGCTTTCGGGTCTGGGCGGCGGAACAGACCGACTGCCCGAAGGAAATCCCGGAACAGGCGCTGGCGCATACCATCGGCTCTGCGGTCGAGGCGGCCTACCAGCGAAGCGACCTTTTTGAGCGGCGTCGAGCCCTGATGCAAGACTGGTCTGACTGGTGTACGGCCGCTAAAATCACAAAAGCATTAAATGTTGTGACAAGGGAATGTTGTCGAAACACCGCCGACTCCCGGCACGAAAACGAAAAAAGCGATTTTTAAGCGAATGGTATAAACAGGGGTAAGCTGAAAGGCGCGTCGTTACTGGAAGTTCAAGGGCGCGCGAGGGAGTGATGCTCCGAGTTCTGCAACAGTACTGTTTGATCTTGCAACCGTACTGCTCGGTTTTCGACAGAACAAAATATATTTTCGTCAAGCTACATAATCACGAACGGCATGTCAACCCTATGCGAACACTGTTTTTTTTGTGCAGCGAGTTGTTTCGCTCAGTTTTTCAGTATGCATATATGTCATAAATCGCTGCAAATTCTGTTCTTTTTCGTGAAATTCCATTTAGATGTTCTGAGCAAGGCCGGGAGTCGGGACGGGAGTCAAAACGGGAGTCAAGCAGAAAAACGGCCCGAAGCTGTTCAGACTTTTATGAAAAATCATAATGTTAAGAAAACAGTACTGTTGCAGAACTCGCAACAGTTCTTTCCGAGCGCGCCTTAAAACCCTGATCACTGCGCACCTGGATGATGTGGCCGGAACGTTCCTGTGATCGGCAGGCAGGTTTCAGACGACTTCTGAGCGGATCGAACTGGGAAAAGGGTTGCAGGATCATGAAAAGAGGAAGTTCCAGCCAAAGTATTACTCGTGTAAAGCGTTTTGTTTGGCTCCTCGCCTGCCTCGTGCCCACGTCACTGGCGTTGGCGCAGGCTCCGCCCAACGACGGTGCCACCCAGGAAGTGTTGCGCCAGCAAGAACGCGAACGCATTCTGCGCCAACAGCAGGAAACCGGGCCGGACGTGCGACTGGAGCCGCCCGCAGCGCCGGAGCAGGAGCGTTTGCCGGAGAACGAATCGCCCTGTTTTCGCATTGACCGCATCACCCTCACGGGCGAGGCCGCCAAACGCTTCCAATGGGCATTGCGCGCAGCCGACCCTAAAAACGACCCGGCTTCAGGCCGGTGCCTGGGTGCTGCTGGCATCAACCTCACGATGAAACGCATCCAAAACGCCATCGTCGCGCGCGGCTATATCACCACGCGCGTTCTGGCTACGCCGCAGGATCTCACAGGGGGCACGCTCACCCTCACGATAATACCGGGGCGCATCCGCAGCATCCGCTTTGCGGACGGCACCAATCCGCGCGCCACCATGTGGAACGCCATGCCCGCTGCGCCCGGCGACATCCTGAACCTGCGCGACATCGAACAGGGTTTGGAGAACTTCAAGCGCCTACCCACGGCTGATGCCGACATCCAGGTTACTCCCGCCGAAGGGCCCGACGCCCAGCCCGGTGAAAGCGACCTGGTCGTCGCCTGGAAACAGAAGTTTCCGCTACGCCTGAACCTCTCAGTCGACGATTCGGGCAGCAAGCGCACCGGCAGGTACCAGGGCAGCATCACCGTCTCCTACGACAACTGGTGGACGTTAAACGACCTCTTCTACGTCAGCTTCAACCATGACCTGGGCGGCGGGTACAGTGGCGACAAGGGTACAGACGGCTATACCGTCCATTACTCGGTGCCATACGGCTATTGGCTGCTCGGCTTTACCACCAGTAGCTATGACTACTACCAGACGGTTGCGGGCCAAAACCAGAGCTACATCTACAGCGGCAAAACCGATAACAGCGAAATCCGCCTCTCTCGCCTGTTCTACCGCGACGCCGTGCGCAAGGCCACCGCCTACATGCGCGGCTGGCAACGCACGTCCAGCAACGCCATAGACGATACCGAAATACTGGTGCAGCGCCGCCGCATGGCAGGCTGGGAAGCGGGTTTCTCCTACCGCCAGTTCATCAATGCCGGTGTGCTTGACGCCAACCTCGCATACCGCCGGGGAACGGGGATGCTCTCGTCGTTGCGGGCACCCGAGGAAGCATTTGACGAAGGCACATCGCGCCCCGAGATAATCACCGCAGACGTGCAATTGATGATGCCGTTTTCCCTGGCCTCGCAACGGTTGCGCTACACGGGCACATTGCGCGGCCAATGGAACCGCACGCCGCTGGTGCCATTGGACCGTTTTTCCATTGGCGGGCGCTACACCGTGCGCGGCTTCGATGGCGAACTTACGCTGATGGGCGACCGTGGATGGCTCATTCGCAATGATGTGGGCGTGGCGCTGGGCAACTCAGGCCAGGAACTCTATGCGGGCGCCGACTATGGGCAGGTAGGCGGACAATCCACGCGCTATCAACTCGGGCGGCACCTTGCCGGTGCCGTAGTGGGGCTACGCGGCGGCTACAAGAACCTGTATTGGGACGCCTTCGTCGGCACGCCACTCTCCAAGCCCAAGGGTTTCCAGACCAGCAATGCCGCTGCTGGCTTCCTTGTCAGTTGTTCATTCTAGGAGCCGGGGATGCGTTTCGATTGTCTTGACGTGATCGCACCCGGCCCGCTTGATACGCCATGTGACGAGCCACAAGCGTTGGGCTCGGCTGTCTGGCTGATGATGCATTCCGCCTCGCACCGCGAGATGCCGCTGTGGGGGCTATCCGTACTGCTGCTCCCGGCCATCAAGCACCGCCAGTTCGTGCTGGCTAGCGAACAGGACAAGCCGGTGTTCTTCATTACGTGGGCGAAGTTCAGCCCCGATGCGGAACGGCGCTACCTGGCCAACCCGCCCCTTGCCATGCCCGTGGACGACTGGAACTGCGGGGATCGCATATGGATTCTCGACTGGATTGCGCCGTTCGGGCATACCCGCATCTCGCGGAGTTTGATGGCGCGTTTATTCCCTACAACCTGCGCCCGGTCGCTGTACCACCGTGGCGAAACGCGCGGCCTGCGCGTGATGGAGTTTCACGGCATCGGCGTGACGGCAAAAGAAGCCCGCGCCTGGTCTGCCCTCAATCCCCCTTTGCTGCCTGCGGCTACTGCGGCCACGAGCGAATCTCTCTTTGCGGAGACACAACCATGAACAAGCAACTCTACCGAATCGTCTTTAATGAAACCCGTGGCATACTGATGGTCGTGGCAGAGAACGTTTCCGCGAAGGGCAAGCAGGCACGCACGGGCGCTACACCCAGCGGCGTGCGTAGCGTCATGGTGCGCCTGAAGCCACTGTGCTTCTCGATCATGCTCTCGCTGGGAATGGTTGGGACAGTGGGCGCGCAGATCGTGGCCGATCCCAATGCACCGCGCTCGCAACAGCCGAACGTGCTCAAAGCGGACAACGGCGTGCCGCTCGTCAACATCCAGACGCCCAGCGGCGCAGGCGTCTCACGCAACGCCTACAGCCAGTTCGACGTCGACAAGCAAGGCGCCATCCTCAACAACGCACGTACCAATACGCAGACGCAATTGGGCGGCTATGTGCAAGGCAACCCGAACCTGGCTAAGGGCACGGCGCGCGTGATCCTCAACGAAGTCAACGCCAGCAACCCCAGTCTGTTGCACGGCTACGTGGAAGTGGCCGGGAGTCGCGCCCAGGTCGTCATCGCCAACCCGGCGGGCATCAGTTGCGACGGGTGCGGTTTCATCAACGCCAACCGCGTCACGCTCACCACCGGCACGGCGGTCATGAACGGCGGCGACCTCGAAAAATTTCTCGTCAACGGCGGCACGATCTTTATCGTCGGTGACGGGCTGGACGCAAGCCGTGCCGACTTCACCGACATCATCGCGCGCGCGGTCAAGGTCAACGCCGGTATCTGGGCCAAAGACCTCAAGGTTACTGCCGGAACCAATAGTGTCAGCGCAGACCATCGCCAGATCACCCCCATCAGGCGCGAGGGCGAAGATTCTGCGCCGCCCGTCGGCATCGACGTGGCCGCGCTCGGCGGCATGTACGCGGGCAAGATCGTGCTGGTAGGCACCGGGTCGGGCGTGGGGGTGCGCAATGCCGGACAGATCGGTGCATCGGTAGGCGAAGTGACGATCACGGCGGATGGTCAACTCGTCAATAGCGGCCAGATTTCGGCCAGCACAGACGTGCATGCAGAGACCAACGGCGGCATCGACAACAGCGGCACGATCTACGCGAAGGGCAACACGAAGCTGAACACAAGCGGAAACGTCGGCAATACCGGAACCATCGCGGCACAGGGCAATACATCCATTGCAGGCACAAACGTGGAGAGCGACGCCAATTCGGTAATCGCGGCGGGCGTGCAAGGCGATGGCGCCCTGGGTGGTAGCGGTGACGTGCAGGTGAGCGCCACGGGGCTGCTCACAGCCTTGGGGCAGAACCTCGCGGGCGGCGACCTTTCACTGACAGGCAGCGCTATCAACGTATCCGGCAGCCAGACAGCGGCCAACAACATCTCAATCAATGCAGGCAACAATGTAGATGCCAGCCGCGCCACCATCGCCAGCGATGGCACACTGCAAGTGACGGCGCAAACGGCCTGGTTCGACCACGGGCAAATTGCCGCCGACCGGCTGCGATTTGACGCCGCCATGCTCTCGAACCGTAATGGTCTGTTGCTGCAAACCGGCACGGGCCCGGCTGTAGTGCGCGTCCTCACGAAGCTGGACAACACCGGCGGCACCCTGTCGAGCAACGGCAGCGCGGACATCACCGCTGGCGAACTGGTCAATCGGGACGGCGTCATCACGGCGGGCAATGCGTTGCAAGTGCAAACCTCGGGTGCGCTCGACAACACGCGGGGCTTGCTTGCCGCCAACCGCAACACGATTATCACGGCAGGCTCGGTCAATAACACCGAAGGCAGTATCGGTTCCGTGCAAACCAACGTCGATGTCACCGCCACGACCGGGGCCATCGACAACACATCGGGCTGGCTGGAAGCCGCCCAAACCGTCACGCTGAACACCCACGGCCTGCTCAATGCAGATGGCGTGGTCTTCGGGCAGGATGTCCAGGTGGATACGCGCAGCCAGACGCTCGACAACACGCAAGGCGTGGTCGTGGCGAGCGATACGCTCGGCATGCAGACGGGGCAAGTGACAAACGATGACGGCATGTTTCAGGCAGGCAAATCACTCAACCTGGCAAGCGCCAGCCTGACGGGTGACGGGCAACTCCTCTCGCTGGGCGACATGAACCTGTCCTTCACGGGCGATTTCACCAACACCGGGGAAGTGCTCGCAAATGGCAACGTCACACTGAAAACCGATGCCCTGCTGGTCAACAAAGGCGAATTGATGGCAGGTGGCACGCTCACCTTGACCGCCCAAAACCTCAACAACACCGCCAGCGGAGAAATCAACGCTTTCTACAGCTACCTCAATGTGGCCGACACACTGATCAACCGTGGTCTGATTGACGGCGCCCTCACCTACATTGATACGGGCACGCTCAACAATTTGGGCACTGGGCGAATTTATGGCGACTTTCTCGCCCTCCAGGCGGGTACGCTCAACAACGATAAGGAAGGCGACACGGCAGCGGTCATTGCTGCGCGTGCGCGGCTGGACATGGGTGTCGGCACCCTCAACAACCGCGAACACGCGCTGATCTTCAGCGCGGGCGATATGGCGATTGGTGGCGCGCTCGATGAGGATTTTCGGGCCACGGGTTCAGCCGAAGTGGTCAACAACAACAGCGCCTGGATCGACATTTTGGGCAACCTCGTGCTGGTAACCGAGCGGCTCAATAACACCAACGAGCATTTCAGCCTCGGCACAGAGCAAAGCGCCTCGGAACGTATCGTCGAATACCAGGGCTCCGGCTCGCCCAACCGCTACACGCTCGACGAACCCTACGTGTACATCTACAGCAACGAGTCCGACCACCTGTGCACACCGGAAGTGAGACAGTGCGTGGAGGCCATGGATAAATTCATAGATGACATGAATAAAGGTAAAACCTGGATCCGCCACCCTTCCCCTAGCCACGGCTACGAGGAGTGGAAGAAGTACGACTACACCCGCACGACCAGCACCGAGGTCATTACCGAATCGGATCCTGGCATGATCACTTCGGGCGGGGCGATGCATATCGAAGCGGGCGCGGTCTTCAACGACAAGAGCCATATCATCGCCGGTGGCGTAATCACAGGCACTATCGGCGATCTGGATAACACAGAGGTTGAAGGTCAGAAGAAGGTCGTTGACACCGGCACGGTCACCTCGTATTGGCGCAAGCAAAAAAAGGGCCGTGACGAGACGGGCAGCAGCAGCACCCGCTACACGCCGCCTGCCCTCATCAGCCAGATCGACCTTACGCCCACGAAGTTTGAACAGAATACTGCCCCAAACGACAGCGGCACACAGATTGTGGAACGCGCCATCGGCAGCGTCGCCCCCATCACCGAGATCTCGACCATCACGGACGGACTCCCGCAGGTGGTGCGCAGTAGCGACGTAAACACCACGCTCCCGAACAGCAGCCTCTTTAACCTCAACCCCAACCCCACCGGCAACTACGTGATCGAAACCGACCCACGCTTTGCGGATTACCGCACATGGTTGTCCTCGGACTACATGCTCGCGCAATTGGGGCTCGACATGGCAGCCATGCAAAAGCGCCTGGGCGATGGTTTTTACGAGCAAAAGCTCATCCGCGAGCAGATCGCGCAACTCACGGGTCGCCGCTTCCTGGACGGCTACGCTGACGACGAAGCGCAGTACCAGGCGCTCATCGACAATGCCCTCCTCGTTGCCGAGCAATTGAACCTGATACCGGGCGTGGCCCTTACTGCCGAGCAGATGGCGCAACTCACGAGCGACATCGTCTGGCTGGTCGAGCGGGAAGTCACGCTACCTGACGGCCAGACCACCAGGGCGCTGGTGCCGCAGGTGTACGTACTCGTCCAGCCGGGTGACCTGGATGGATCAGGCTCCCTGATTGCCGGTCAAAGCGTGGGCCTGAACCTCACGGGCGACCTGCTCAACCAAGGCAACATCGTTGGGCGTAATGTGGTGTCGATCAACGCCGAGAACATCAATAACCTGGGTGGGCGCATCAGCGGAAATGACGTGCTCGTGCAGGCGAACACCGATCTGAATAACATCGGTGGCACGATCGACGCGGCCAGCAGCCTGGCCGCCATCGCCGGAGGCGACCTGAACGTTACCAGCACCACGCACGCCAACAGCAATGCGCATGGCAGTAACAACAACCTGAGTCGCGTCGCGGGTCTGTACGTGACGGCCCCCTCCGGTGGTGTGTTGCTGGCTTCGGCAGGCCACAACGTGAATCTGGACGGCGCGTATATCGTCAACGCCAGCGCGGACGGCCAGACCTACATCGAGGCCCAAAACGATCTCAACCTGGGCACGGTCGAGGTATCCCAATCGAATTCGATCCGATGGGACAGCAAGAACTGGCGCGAGGATTCCACGCGCCAGGAAGTCGGCACCAACATCCAGGCGCAGGGTGACATCGTGCTCTCGGCGGGCAACGACCTGAACGCGCGCGGCGCTTCGGTGCGCAGCGAAGAGGGCGCGGTGGTGGCCATTGCGGCCAACGACGTCAACCTTACGGCGGCCGAGACGACCTATGAAGTGGAAGAAGCCCACAAGCACAAGGGCAAGAGTTCCTGGCTTGCCAGCAAGACCATCACCACGCTGGACACGCTCAACGAGACGGTCAGGCAGGGCGCGACCCTGTCGGGCAACGAGACTTACGTGCAGGCGGGCCACGACCTCAACGTGCTCGGCAGCAATGTTGTTTCGACGAGCGCTACGACGCTGGCTGCCGAAAACGACGTCAACATCGAAGCCGCCACCGGCAACTACGAAAAAGGCAACTACCGCGAAGAGAAAAAGAGCGGTCTCTTCAGCAGCGGCGGCATCGGTTTTACGATCGGGGTGCAAAAGCAAAGCGTGGATCAGCAAACCGAGGGCAACACGGCCTCGGTCTCCACCGTGGGCTCGACCCACGGCGATGTGACGATTCATGCGGGCAACCACTACCAGCAAACCGGCAGCAACGTGCTGGCCCCGAAGGGCGACATCGACATCGAAGCCAGGAAGGTGGACATCGTGGAAGCGCGCGAAGACAGCCACAGCGTGCATAGAACAAAATTCAGGCAATCCGGCCTGACGGTGGCGCTCACCTCTCCGATCATCTCCCTGATCCAGACGGCGGATCAGATGAATAATGCCTCCAAACAGACCGATGACGACCGGATGAAGGCGCTGGCCGGTGTAACCACGGCCCTGGCGGCCAAGAATGCAGCGGATGCGGTGGCGACCAGTGGAAGTGCCACGGGCGGCATCAACATCTCGATTACGGTGGGCGCTTCCAGCAGCGATAGCAAGACGACGACGGACACTTCCCTGGCTTCCGGTTCCACGGTGGCGGCGGGCGGCGACGTGACGATCCGTGCAAGTGGCGCGGGGGAAGAATCGGACATCACCCTCCAGGGCAGTCAGGTCAAGGGCGGAGAAAACGTCATGCTCCATGCCGATGATGAAATCAACCTGTTGGCGGCCGGAAGCGCCAGCGAGATGCATCGCAAGTCCAGCAGCGCCAGCGGTGGAGTAGGCGTGGCGCTCAACCTGGGTTCCGACGGGGTGGCCTTTGGCATCCATGTCAACGCCAGCGGCTCGCGCGGCAGGGGAGAGGGTACGGATGTTGGCTGGACGAACACGCATGTTTCGGCGGGTGAGACGCTCACGCTGGAATCCGGCGGGGATACCAACCTGATTGGGGCGGTGGCCAGTGGCGAGCAGGTCGTGGCCAAAGTCGGTGGCGACCTGAACATCGAAAGCTTGCAAGACACGAGCGAATACAAGAGCAAGGATCAATCCATCGGCGGCAGCGTGACGATTGGCTACGGCTTTTCGGCCAGCGTGAACGTGGGCCAGGACAAGATGGATAGCGACTACGCCAGCGTGCAGGAGCAGTCGGGCATCCGTGCGGGTGACGGGGGCTTCCAGATCGAAGTCGAGGGCAATACCGACCTGAAGGGCGCGGTCATCGCCAGCACGGACCGCGCGGTGGAAGAAGGCGTAAACAGTCTCACCACGGGCACGCTCACGACCAGTGGAATCGAAAACCATGCCGAGTACAGCGCCAGCAGCGTGAACTTGGGCTTCGGTTACACGAGCGAAGACTACAGCCTGATGAAGCCCGACGGCAGCCGGGCGACGCCGGCGCAAGATAAAACGACAAGCGGTGTGGGCGCCAACCAGCAAGGGAACGCGGCAACCGGGGGCGACATGGTACCGGGTAGCGAACAGCCGTCTTACAACGGTTATAGCGCCACGATGCCGATGGTGATGAGCGCCTCGGGCGAGGCTAGCAGCGTGACGACAAGCGGCATCAGCGGTGGGGTAATCAATATCACCAATGAGGCCAAACAGAAGGAGATCACGGGCAAGGATGCGGAGCAGACGCTGGCGGGGCTGGATCGCAGTGTGTCGAGCGAACAGGACAGCGCGAATGCGTTGAAGCCGATCTTCAATGAACAGGAGATCAAGGCGGGCTTCGAGATCGTGGGCGCGTTGCAGCGGGAAGTGGGGACGTTCCTGAACAATCGGGCCAAGGAGATTGACAAGAAGAACGAGGAGGCCAAAAAAGCGGAAGAAATGGCTATGGACGAGAATCTGCCGAAAGAGGTGCGACTTGCCTTGATCGATCAGGCCGCAGCATTGCGCGCCGAAGCGCGGGCCATCAGTAATGACTGGGGCGCGGGCGGCGCCTATCGGCAGATTGTCACCGCCTTGATAGCCGGAGTCAGCGGCAACGTCACGGGCAGCACGGCGCAGTTTGCGCAGAACATGGTTGTTAACTACGTGCAGCAACAAGGAGCCGAATATATCGGCAAACTGGTTGTTGAGGGCACGGTGAAAGAAGGCAGTCCCGAACATGCGGCGCTGCACGCCATCGTAGCCTGTGCGGGGATGGCAGGCAGTAACCAGAGTTGCGGCGCGGGGGCAGCGGGCGCAGCGGCAAGTAGCCTGCTGACGGGGCTGTTCAGCGAAACCCACCCGGATGAGACGGCTTCAGAGCGGCAGGCCAAGGCCAATCTGATCACGAGTTTGGTCACCGGCATTGCCATGATGAGTGGCATTGACACGACGGCTGCGGCCAACAGCGCGGTAGCCGCCGTGGACAATAACTGGCTGGCGACGCAGCAGGTCGTGCAGTACAAGAAGGAACGGGATGAAGCCAAGACACAGTTGGAAGAACTCGCGGTGGACGCCAAGTGGATCGGCATCTCGTTTGCTCAAGATGCAATCACCGCCCGCGGCTTTGCTGCGGGGCTGGTCGAAGGCATTGGAGGGGATGTCATCGGGATCGTGAAGTTCCTGGCGAGTCCGATCGAGAGTCTGGAGGCGTTGAAGAAAATCATCGCCGAAGAAGATGTGCGTGCGCAGCTTGGGGAAGCCTTGTACAAGGAGTTGAACGACAAGATCGACAAGATGAGTTTCGCGCTTGAATATGGAGGGCGCGAAAACGCCTTTGAGTTAGGTCGGCAGGCAGGCGAAATCGTGTGGCACGTCGGCAGTGCCGTCCTGGTTGTCAAGGGAGCTGTAACGGCCAGCGTGAAGCTGGCGGATGCGGGCATCAAGATCGGGATTAATGGGATTGAGGCGCTTGCGACGAATACGGCGAAGCTTGAAAACGTGGCGGCAAAGGGGGGAATGCCGGGTAAGTTGGTTGGTTCCATTGATAACCTGACTGCTGCCGAACAATCATTTGTAAGGGAAATGGTTGCTGGTGGCAGAACAGTGGAGATCATTCCGACTGCTGCGGGCCGTACGGCAGACTTCTTTATTGACGGGGTGAAATACGAGCTTAAAACCATGTCCAACGTGGCAAGTCAGACTGCGGATGGTCTTTCCGCTTCCTTGTCCAGAACAATCATGGGTGGCCGTGGGCAGTCTGGAAACATCATCATTGATGCGCGGGGACAAGCTGGAATGACGGCGGAAATCGCGGAGCGCGGTATTGGCCGGGCATTTGGTGCTGATGCACGAACTGGGTCAAAAATTCAAAACATTACGGTCATCACTCCAGAAGGTACGGTCTTTATCCCGAGGAAACCCTGATGATTAATGGTTATCCTACGGAAGAAGAACTACGGAACCGGATCGTGCGCCATCTAGAATGGCGCGGCTCCAGCGATACAGCGGCTTTGCTATGGCATGGTTATTTAACCGCACTTCTTGAATGGGGAGTACTTGAGATTCACGTATTCGACCGTTTGTTGCCACTGCTTCCTGTGGTCGGAAGCAAAGAACTGAACGAACTTTGTTTAGACGAGCCTATCAGCCCCGAACGCGAAGCCGAGATAGACGAGTACCTACGCAGCCAGCAAAAGTAGCTTGTCCTCTGGCAAAGCCGCCAAGACGAAGGGCCGCAGTTGCGGCCCTTGGTCTATGTGTTGTTTGTTCATGACAATCAAGCACCGATGCTTGATTGCAAAAAATTTCCAGGTTTCGTCAAAAAGCCACAGGCTACCCATCCGCCTGCACCGGCCCTATCGTAATTTACTACCAGGGCCGACCCACTGCCGCGCTATATGCCTGAGTGCCAACCCTTCGAGCACAGCGCGGGCGATATCCTTCTCTTCGGGCGAGAGTTGGCTCATGGCCTCGAACTGCAAGCGCAAATCCTCATCGGGGCCGCGCTCGGCATTCTCAAACAGCAGCCAATCGGTGGTTACACCGAAACACTTGGCGACCTTCTTCAAGGCATCGGCGGACGGCTGCGAGGTATCGGCCTCGTAGCGTTTGATTTGCTGGACGTGGATGCCGGTTGCGTCGGCGAACGCTTGCTGTGTCAAGCCGCGTTCGCGGCGCAGGGCGATTATTCGTTGCGAGAATTTCATGTGTGCAGGGGCATCGTCGGGATGGGTTCTTATATGGTACTGTAAAAATACACTATAAGAGGCTTGACGTGTTTTTACAAAACGCCAGAAAAACTCCTCATACCCCCCGAAATCGAACTCACTGAGGCACCTGCGCCAGCACGGTATCGAGCAGATCGCAGGCCAGCTTTTGCTTGGAGCGCGGTAACTGACTAATCCGAGCAGCCTGCTGCTGCAACCTTGACGCCGGACCGGGCTTGATCGGGAGATTGGACGATTCGCCGATCAATTCCGCCACGCCTGTATTCAGTTCGTGGGCCAAGTCCAGCAAAGTGTCGATGGTCAGGCGAACCCTGCCGCCTTCGTAATGGGCGAGCGTCTGTTGGGCGATGCCGAGCCGTTGAGCCAGTTGTACCTGTGTAAGGCTGCGAGCCTTGCGCGTTTGTGCAATGCGCGTCCCCAGTTCCTTAAAAAGTTGTTCGTCCTTGCTCTTCACGGTGGTGATGATTGATGTGATTAGAACCATGACGATAACCGTGATTTTTATAGACATGCCGGATATTACTCGTATAATGAGTACTCATCAACGTAGTTTTTTTGAACAAACCCCCTTGACAGCTTTTTGGAGGAGCCCCGCCATGCCGCGCATTCCCGACACCGAACTGGAACGGTTGAAGAAGGTTGTATCGCTTTTGCGCCTGATCGAGAGCCAGGGCTACAAGGTTGAGAAGCGCGGCAAGGATTGGGCGATGCGCTGCGTCTTCCACGAAGAGGAGACGGCCAGCCTCATCGTGAGCCCGGAGAAGAACCTGTATCACTGCTTCGGATGTGGCGCGGCGGGCTCGGTCATTGATTGGGTGATGAAGACGCAAGGCGTCTCACTGCCGCATGCGGTGCAATTGTTGAAAGACGGGGCGGCGCTCACAAAGGGCGAGCGGGTAGGCGTCACGCGCAGCCATAGGCGGCACATGCCCGTATTAGAAGCCGACGACGGCGAGGGGGAGGCGCTACTGCAACAGGTGGTGGACTACTACCATACGAGCCTGAAGCAGACGCCGCAGGCGCTTGCTTACTTGCAGGAGCGCGGGCTGAACCACCCGGAACTGGTCGATACCTTCCGTCTGGGCCTGGGCAACAAGACGCTCACTTATCGGTTAGCGCCCGCGCACACGGTTGCGGGCAAGCAAGTGCGCGGGCAGTTGCAGAAGTTGGGCATCTTGCGCGAGAGCGGTCACGAGCATTTCAATGGATGTTTCGTCGTGCCGGTCATTGGCATGGATGAGTCGGCCAGCCCAGAGCAGTCAGGGCGCATCATGCAGATATACGGCAGAAGGCTGAACAGTCGGCACATGACGGCGGACATGCCGCGTCACCTGTACCTGCCGCAACCCTTGGGCGGTGTGTGGAACGAAGCGGCGCTGATCGCCGACAAGGACATCATTCTGTGTGAAGCGTTGATCGACGCGATGACGTTCTGGTGCGCCGGTTACAGGAACGTCATTGCCGCCTACGGCGTCAATGGTTTTACGTTTGACCACTGGCAGGCATTGCGCCATCACGGAACAAAGCGTGTGTGGATTGCCTTTGACCGGGACGAAGCGGGCAATGCAGCCGCCGAGAAGCTGGCCGGAGAACTGTTGGAGGCGGGCATTGAAGCCTGGCGGGTGTTGTTCCCCAAGGGGATGGACGCCAACGAATACGCTTGCAAGGTGCAACCCGCCGACAAAAGCCTGGGCTTGGCGCTACGGCAAGCGCAGTGGCTCGGCAAAGGCAAAGGCCCTGCGGTGGCCGTGGCCGAGGTTGCGGCAAGCGTGATGGATCCGCCCAACGAGCCGAGCCTGGCCGCGCTGACCGCCGAGAACGCGCCGACGCCGGAGGAACCCCAAACCGCTTCTTCCTTAGCCGCCGCGCCGCAGGCGCAAGAAGCAGAACAGGCGGCGAAGGAAGAACCGGCGAAGCCCGAACCCGCCGCGCCCGTCACTGCGACCGCCGAAGCAACCCCCGGCGAGTTGGTCTTGACCTTCGGCCCGCGCGCTTGGCGCGTCAAGGGCTGGCAAAAGAACCTTGCGCCCGAGGTGATGAAAGTCAACCTGCAAGTCCGTCAGGGCGAAGTCTGGCACATCGACACGCTTGACCTGTACGCGGCCAAGGCGCGGGCGCACTACCTGAAGCAAGCGACGCAGGAACTGGGCGCAGGCGAAGAACCCCTGAAACGCGAACTCGGCCAAGTGCTCCTGAAACTCGAACAGATGCAGGACGCGGCCATTGCGGCGGCGCTCACCCCGCGCGATGTCGCGCCGGTGGTTGCGCCCGAAGACGAAGCCGCCGCGCTGGCCTGGCTGAAATCTCCCAACCTGATCGAGCGCCTGCAAGCTGATCTTGCCGCCCTCGGTGTCGTCGGCGAATCCGACAACCTGCTGGCCGCGTACCTGGCTGCCGTCTCGCGCCAACTCGATGCGCCGCTGGCGCTCCTGATCCAGAGCGCGAGCGCGGCAGGCAAAAGCGCCCTGATGGATGCGGTGCTGAACCTCATGCCCGAAGAGGAGCGCCTGCGCTACTCGGCGATGACCGGGCAAAGCCTGTATTACCTGGGCGAGACCAACCTGCAACACAAGATTCTGGCCATCGCCGAAGAAGAGGGAGTCCGGCAAGCCGCCTACGCCCTGAAGCTGTTGCAAAGCGACGGGGAATTGACCATTGCCAGCACCGGCAAGGATGAGGCCAGCGGCGAATTGACGACGCGGCAATACACGGTCAAAGGCCCGGTCATGCTGATGCTGACCACCACGGCCATCGACATCGACGAAGAACTGCTGAACCGCTGTCTGGTACTCGCCATTGACGAGAGCCGGGAGCAGACAGAAGCGATCCACGCCCGCCAGCGGCAGGCGCAGACGCTCGAAGGCTTGCTCTCCCGGCACGATAAAACCGCGCTCACCGCGCTACACCACAACATCCAGCGCCAATTAAAACCCATGCCCATCGTCAACCCCTATGCGGCGCAACTGACGTTTCTGGCCGATAAAACCCGCACCCGGCGCGATCACATGAAGTATTTGAGCCTGATCCAGTCCATTACCTTGCTGCACCAACACCAGCGGCCGGTGCGGTACATGAGCCATCGCGGGCAGATGCTCGAATACCTCGAAACCAGCAAAGAGGACATCGCCCTGGCGAACCGTCTGGCGCACCGCATCCTGGGGCGCACGCTCGATGACATGCCGCCGCAGACGCGGCGATTGCTGCAACTCATCCATGCCTGGGTCGGCGATCAGGCCGGGCGCGAGGCGATCAAACCCTGTGAGGTGCGTTTTACCCGCCGGGACATCCGGGAGGCCACGGGCTGGAGCGACAACCAGTTAAAAGTGCACTGCGCCCGGCTCACCGACATGGAATACCTGCTCACCCACGGCGGCGGGCGGGGTTCGCTGATGCGTTACGAACTGCTCTACGACGGGCAGGAGCAGGGAGAAAAGCGCCTGTGTGGGTTGATCGAGGTCGAAACCCTGGACAACGAAGCCGACCGGTTGGGGGAAGAAAGGCAAAAGTTGGGGGTCAAGGCAAAGCAGTTGGGGCCAGGTTTGGGGCAAGTTTGGCCCAGGTTGGGGTTGCCGGAAGGCTCGCAAAGCCATGTGCCGCAAGGCGTTGAGGGTAAAGTGGTTGGGGTTGGCAAAAACGCAGTAAATAGAGCAAAAACGAATTTCCCTTTAGCCGCCACTGTTGTTGAGCCATCCGGGGCGCGGCCATGAAGTCGCCCGCACCCATCGCCCAGGGCTGGCAGGGACAACTGCCCCCCTTTCTGTCGTGGCTGGCCGAGCGCAATTATTCGGCGCGCACCGTAGGCAACCGGCTCGAAATGCTCAACGGGTTCATCGACTGGGCCGAGGAGCGCGGCCTCTCGCGCCCGCAGGAAGTCACCCGGCCCATTCTGGAGCGTTACCAGCGGTGGCTCTACCTGTACCGCAAGGCCAACGGGGAGCCGCTGTCGGTGCGCAGCCAGCGCAGCTACCTCTGTGCCATTCGCGCCTGGTTCAAATGGATGACGCAGCAACACCAGTTGCTCTACAACCCGGCGGCTGATCTGGAACTCCCCCGGCAGGAAAAGCGGCTCCCCCGGCACATCCTGACGGCGGCGGAAGCCGACCAGATCATGAATGTGCCGGACACCAGCACGGCCTTGGGCGTGCGCGACCGGGCGATGCTGGAAACCCTCTACAGCACGGGGATGCGGCGCATGGAGTTGATTGGGCTGGACATCCACAGTATCGACCTGGAGCGCGGCACGGTGATGATCCGCCAGGGTAAAGGCAAGAAAGACCGGATGATCCCGATTGGCGACCGGGCGCTGGCTTGGATCGAAAAGTACCGGGACGAAGTGCGCCCCGAACTTGTCCTGGGACACGACAACGGCACGCTGTTTCTGACCGTCCAGGGAGAAGCCTTTAGCCCGAACCGTTTGACGCAACTGGTGCGCAGGCAGATCGACGCGGCCAACATCGGTAAGCGCGGGTCTTGTCACCTGTTCCGGCACACGATGGCAACCTTGATGCTGGAGAACGGCGCGGACATCCGGTTCATTCAGGCGATGCTTGGACACGCCGAACTCTCGACCACGCAGATTTACACGCAGGTCAGCATCAAGATGTTGAAGCAGATCCACAGCCAGACGCATCCGGCGAGATTGGCGCGTGTTCATCAGAACGGCAGCGGGCAGGAAGCGCCGGAGCAGGAGGAGCCGAGCGCGGAAGAGATGCAGCGCGATCTGTTCGAGGCGCTGGAAGAAGAAGAACGCCAGGAGCAGGCCGAGCCAATGTAAGGCCGTTGCGGCAGTCGTGTTCGTCACTCACGGAGGAAATCATCATGCAAGAACGTTCCCTGCAACGCGCTCCGGTCATTACCGTCATCCTGCCTGACTCGCAGGCATGGGCCTTCGCGCAGTTCTTGAAGCGCGTCGGCCTTGAGGACTACAAGGGTTTAGCCATCGACGCCGATGAGGCGTATCTGATGCTCGATGCGGGCGAGGCTATCCGCGCCGAGTTGCGCGCAGTCGGCTATGCGCCGCGTTGAGGCGCATAGCCCGCTCCCGTCACGCCCCTTGCAGCGCAAGGCGCGCGCCGTCACTGCGACGGGGCATGCGTGAGAGAAATCACTCTTGCAAGCGTCGTCAAGACAATTGGCGCTTCGCGCGAGGCGTTGAAACCCGCCCCGGCGGGCATTGAGCCCGCCGCGCCGGGGCCGAGGCTCTGGGGTAAGTTGGCCTTGCGGCCAACTTAACATAACGGTACGTTATGCAAAGTGCAACCAGTCGCCAGCCAGGCTGGCTTGGTGGTCGCACCGCTTCGCCTAAAGGCTTCGCGCCCTGCGGGTTCGCATAACCCCCGTTATGTCTTGCGCCCCGCCGCCTCGGCCGCCCGCTCGCATGCGCCAGCAGGCGCACAAGCAAAGTTAGTGCGGTCATGGCTTCGCCATCACCGCAAGCTATCCAGTCAGGCGCTTCGCGCGTCAGGTGGAATACGATCCCCCGCCCGACCAGGCCGGTCAGCGCGTGCGGGGTCGTGCCGGCGTCGCCGTCACTCTCCTGCCCGCCCACGCTGCCCGTCCACCCGTCCGCCCCCGAAGGGGGCTCCCCTGAAATGGGGCGCTCACGCGCCCGCTGATACAAGGCTTCGCCCAAGGCTCGGCAAGACGTGTAAGGCACAAAACGCCTTACACGCCATGCCGGAAGCGTGCTTCTATCCCCACGCCGTCAAGGCCAAGCCCTTCGGGTCGGCTTGCGCCGAGCCTTGACCGAATCAGCACACAGCCAGCCCGACGGAAAAGAAGGCGGCTAAAGAAAAAACGCGCCTTTGACCTTTGACACCCGCATGTCGGACAATAACGCGATGCGAACAATGACAAAACCCTCTCTGTCCCGGAGGCTACTGGCCTGGCTCATGTCGGCCGTGATGCTCATGGGCGCTCTGAATTGGGCCAAAAACGCACCTCCGGCAAATTTCTTTTTAGTCGCCCAGGCCCAAGCCGCGCACACGCACAACCCATTGACGCATCAGGGAAAATCAGAGTTCGCTCAAAAAGATACGGCAAGCACACCCGTTGGTGCGATTGGCGGGATGTCGGAAAGTATATTCGGCAACCTCGTTGGCAACGCCTTCCCGGACACCAAATGGGGCGAAGCCCTATACCTCGGCAGCAGCATGCTCATCGGGGGCACAATTGCCGACCTCTTCGGGCATGACCCCTTGACGGCGGCTTTTACGGCGCAGAATGCGGCAGCCAATAACTTTTGGTTGCATAGGGATGAATTAGACTCTATGTTTGCAGCCGCAGATGCGTGTGACGGAGGGAATGAGGCAGCTTGCATTAGGAAAGAAAAAATAATAACAGACAACCGTGCTCTTATGGAGCAAAGATCCTCTGATTATTATGAAGCGTGCCGCCAAAACGCAGGCTCGCAAGGGTGTATCAATTTGCAGCAGGAAGTAGATCAGGCACCCTATCAGAATGGGGGTTATTACGACTCTTATCTTGATATGCGCGAACCTGGAACAGTACATATGACTGTGCTTGGCACCAATTCGCCTATCGAGGCTGATGATAGACCAAGAGAATTGCCTAATAGCCAACCCTCGAATAATGGTGGCTATGCCGTCATTATCGATAGCTCCTATGCTATCAACAGCAGTGTCTTCGGGGACAATGGAGGCTATGGAAGCAATAGCGATACCCCTTACATAGAATCGCGCTACGCGGGTTATTTTGGGACGACATATAACCAAAATAATTCTACTGCCTGGAACATAGAGTTAGGGCCGACGGGAGTGCTTGTCTTCGATACTGCTTTAGACTTCACGCCTTTAGGAACGTTTAATGACTTTGTTACGGCAGAAACTTGGGGGGATTATGTTTGGCTGGGGCTGGGACTGGGACTTGCCCCGCTCAAACTGGTGGATAAGCTTGGGGATGCGGCCAAGGCGGTGAAGAGGGCTGGGGGCAAGGCAGGCCCAGCTACAGACAAGGCTGGCAACCAGATTGGTCGGTTCATCGTGGACTCGAAGGGGAACACTATGATAGAACCGCTCGGTGGTCGCACTGTCTCTGCGGGAAAAGGCGGTGTTGATACGCACACCCTCTACCCCAACGGCTCGAACTATCAGCGGCTAAACCCCCAAGGACATGCGAACAACCCGACGCCACATGGACATGGGCATGCGCCTGGCACGGGGCCAGGGATGAGGGGGCAAGGCTCTTCGCTTGACGTTAACGGCAATGTTGTTCCGTTTAACAGCCCTGCTGCACACTGGCCTATTAGATGATTAGTCATGGACATAGTTGAATTTCTAAAGACGATCTACGTTGGTGATCGTGGCTGCAAGTCGATATTGATCGATGGCTGGAACTCCGAAGTCAAGGTGTTGGTGTCGTGCATATCTCGTGTTCGGTCGACAACATGGGAGTATTACACGGTCGAGGATTTGCTTGATGGATTCATTGTCTTTGAAGGCGTGAAGAGCATTGTCTTTGAGCCAAGCGGGATAATTCCGAACGACTCTATAAACGATATTCGGGCGGAGCAGCTTGTAAGCGATCAATCGAAATATATGATCGTCATGAGTGTCGATGCCGTCGATTCTGTAGGTGATCGTACAGAGGTTGAAATCAGAATTCGAGCGGACTCAATGGCACTGGAAGACCCCAATAAACCTGGAGAACGGATTACTCGATAGGGGGAATTCGCCTTTTGCGGATAGCTGCTGGATCAAGGGCCGCTGATAGCGGCCCTTTGTTTTATCTGCAAGCGGCGTTACTGCTGTACGTATCGCTGAGTGTTCTGACGGTTGCCTCCATGCTGTGTTTGGCGATCATGGCGTCCAGCAGCTTGATGACGGTTTCTTTGTCTTCGGCGTCGAATCGCTCGATCAACTGAAGCCGCTGTATCAGCCGTGTGTTACTGATGGGCATGTTCTCGGACAGGTTGCCGGTAATGAGGTAATCGGCGGAAGTGCTCAACACTTCCGCGAACAAGACCAGCTTATCCAGCGGGGGCGTGTTCTGTCCGGCCTCGTACTTGTTCAACTGCGCGGGGCTGGTGCCGATACGGTTGGCAAGTTCCTTCTGGGTCCAACCCTTGTCCTTTCTTAGCTGCTTGATGCGCTGGCCCAGGGCCTTGCGGATGGTGTCGTCCTGCATGAATTTCTCAAAGACTTCGTTCATGAACACCTCCCACTATATCCCCGGTTTGAAATAATGCCTTGCAGACGTTTCCGTATGAGTATATATTATGGTTCATAACAGGTACAACTTTTTTGCTTGACAGCTTTTTGGAGGAGCCTGCCATGCCGCGCATTCCCGAAGCAGAAATTGAACGGTTGAAGCAAGTTGTATCGCTGCTGCGCCTGATCGAGAGCCAGGGCTACAAGGTTGAGAAGCGCGGCAAGGATTGGGTGATGCGCTGCGTGTTTCACGAGGAGGAGACGCCCAGTCTCGTCGTGAGTCCGGGGAAGAACCTGTATCACTGCTTCGGGTGTGGGGCTGCCGGTTCGGTGCTGGACTGGGTGATGAAGACGCAGGGTGTGTCGCTACCGCATGCGGTGCAGATTCTGAAAGAGGGCACGGCGCTCACAAAAGGCGACCGGGTAGGCGTGACGCGCAGCCACCGGCGTCACCTTCCTTCCTTAGCCGCTGAACAGGCCGAGGCGGCGGGCGAGGCGGCTGCCGAGCAGCAGCAATTGCGCGCTGTGCTCTCCTACTACCACGAGACATTGAAACAAAGTACCGAGGCGCTGGCCTGGCTGAGTCGGCGCGGCCTCGATTCGAGCGAACT
>Ga0099364_10004056_pt1 | contig 22296 bp, 19 predicted proteins | sample TergutTh196P3_FD_73070 | JGI IMG/M metagenome (GOLD analysis project Ga0099364, IMG submission 73070) | Microcerotermes parvus P3 segment gut microbial communities from Pointe-Noire, Republic of the Congo - Th196 P3 | ecosystem: Host-associated > Arthropoda: Insects > Digestive system > Gut ...
GATATTTCTAACCAATTAACCATTTATCATTAACCACTAACCATTATTTTTTGTGTTTTATCAACATAATCACCGGATTATCTTCTGCATCCAATGTTGCAGCAATGTCTTTCAACTTACCATCTTTCAATTCCCCTTTTTTGTACGATTCAACAAGCTGGTAGGTTTCTATAGGTTGCCATGATACGATTTCATGATTGACAGGTCTTAATACGTTCATATATATTTCTTTTTTAGTCGTATAATCGCCATTGTAAACATTATATCCCGAAAAGGACTTCTCCTGCGTGTCGTACATTAGGAAAGTTCTCGGAAATCCTGTTCTTGTATTAAAGTTATATTCATTTTTTATAGTTTCCATAAAAACATAACGATCTGAAAATAACCGAAGTACAAGAAAGACTTCAGGATTCATTGATTCGATAGACGGATTTCTTACAAGAAACGGTCGTAAACTGTAATCTTGTAATGATGCGTACACGGTATCAGATGAATGTTCTGAAAGCAACCAATTGCCAGTGAATGGAATTATTGAAGGATTCACACCAGGATTCGCACTGGAAGGTCTACCTGCTTCATCCCTTCTGAATTGCCCAAAAAACTTCTTCTCTTTAAATGGAATTATTATTTCCTTTGTAATACTTCCATCTTGTTTTGATATAATGGCAAATGCTATTTTGTCATTAAATTCATCATAGCAAATCAAATTATCTTTGTTATAATTGTGTATTTCGGTATAAAAACTCTGTCCTGCCTCTCCCATTAAATTCATAATGCTTGTTTTATGCTTAAAACTTCTTTTAAAATTCCCATACAAGTCATACACAACGATTCTATATGTAGAATGGTTATTAACAAACATTTCATTACTGTTTTCATCCAACGCAATACCTAAAATACCTGTATATTCCTCTCCGCCTTGCCCCCTACGGTTTATTTTTCGTAAAGCTTTGCCTGTTCTGTTGTAAACAAAAATATCTCCATCGTTGCTTCGATTTCTTACCAATATGATTTCCTTACCTATATCCAGCACAAAACCTTGATTCAAAAAATCATCATTCGTTTCCAACGCAATATATTCCACATCCATAAAATCTTGAAGGATCAGCTCTTTTTTAGATGAATAATTTTTCGTAACATCAACTGTAATGAAATCATCTGTTGATTGTTTGTTTCCTCCGCATCCTGTCATTAACAACAAGCTAATTACCAAAAAGATATTTGTTCGTTTCATGTCTACTGAAATTTGACTTCTGCAAAGATAAAATAATTATGAGTTTTGATTATCCATAAATTATCAACTAAACGCTAAACTCTATTTCCTGTGTTTTACCAGCATAATCACAGGATTGGACTCTGGATCTAAGGTGGAGACAATCTCTTTCAGTCGGCCTTCTTTTAATTCCCCATTTCTGTAAGCCTCAACAAGCTCGTAAGCCTCTAATCTAATGCAAAAAGGGATTTCATTATTTAAAGCGAATTCAACCGGCCTATTATCAAGTATCAATTTTACCGGTTTTTTACTCAAATAATCGTCATTATATACAACATACTCGAATAGGGCTTTTTCTTGTCGGTCATATACCAAATCGGTTCTCGGCCATTCATTTGTTGAAACATCATATATTTTTTTTACGGTTTGCATAAAATAATAACGATCGGAAATAACGCCTGGAAAAAGAAAAACTTCCGGATTCATGGATTGTATGGACGGCGTTCGCGCAATAAAGGGTGATAAACTGTAATCCGGCAAGATACTGTATATGGTGTCCGATGAAACCTCAGCAATGATCCAGTGGCTGTGAGGAAGTGGCATGAGGAGTCGATTGTAAATGGTATAAGGACGGTTATCAGTATCAATAAATAATGCCCATTTTTTCTCATTAAAAGGAATTTCAATTTCTTTGATTATACTCCCATCTTTTTTGTTCATTATGAAAAACTGATTTCTTGTTCCTTCAATATTACCATTCACGATATTTCTGTCTCCACTGTAAAATATGAGGTGATCCCGATCGAAATTGGCTACAACAGTAAAAATGAGTTCTCCAATTTTTTTAAAACTGCGTTTGAAGTTTCCGAACAAATCATAAACCAACATACCACCGCCTGCCAGGTTAACTACAAACATTTCGTTGTTATCTTCATCCAGTACAATATTACCCGGTGTTTGATATTCTCCAGGTCCTTGTCCTTTTCTGTTAATCTTTCTTAAACCTTGACCTTTGCGGTCAAAGAGAAAAATATCTCCGGTCATATCAATACCAACATTTCTTACTGCAATGATATTCTTTCCTATGCTTTGTATTGAGCCTGAAGTGACATATTCGTCAGCATCGTCCAGCGGAATGTACTCCACGTCAAAAATATCCTGAAGTATCAACTCCTTTTGGGGATAACGTTTTGTGACGTCAACTGTAATAATACCATCTTCCGATTGTTCATCTCCTCCGCATCCTGTCATTATTACTAACAGGATGATTGCTGTAATTAAATTTGTTCGTTTCATGTCTATTGAGATTAAATTTTTGCAAAGATAAAAAATTTTAATTGTGAGCTAAACTTAATTAAAAATTAAAACTTTAAGATTAATAGATAGAAAGTATAAAAAATCCCCATTTGAAGGGGGTAGGGGGATGTGGTTAGTTTTTCAGTTTTCAGTATTTATTAGAAAATCGTGCATATAACTCTTCTTGTGTATAATTTACAATTTCATTCATCTCATGTTTGGTTTTTCCATGGTGTGATCCGGAAGGGGATAACCAGTTGGAATCCCTTGTGTGTGTCAGATGAAAAAGACAGCCCTTGCTGCGATATATCCTGAAATCAAAACATAACCACCGGTAATGCCTTTCGCCGTCCTCCAGTCCCCAGCCATAAAATGTTTCATTTTCCATTCCGGCAAGCCTGTATTTGTCTGTTCCGGCAAAGATAGCACCACCAACAGCACCGATAACACCCTCTACGTTATACAGCAATTTCATCTTTCCTTGGTTAGCTTTCAGGAAGTCTAAGTCACGGTGAACAAGATAATGATTGCGCAACAGATCGGAGGTGTCATAAAAATCCCCATCATAGGGATAAGCAATATCGCAAAGATTCTGCCGTAAATGATGCAACGCATCCAGGATTTGTTCATGTTCTATAATCACATCCACATCCCAAATCCCAACAAAATCGGTTTTTACATCCATTGCCATCTGATTCAGGTATTTGGTCTTATGATAAACAGGGTCTTTATCTTCCACAAACCGGTAAGTTACCCGATCTTTCAAGATATGTTGAATAATCCCATTATTATAGGGAGCTGCCTCGAGTATGACAATATGCGTCTGAAACCTTTCCAGCAAATGGTCGACGTTGAGAATTAAGTTTTCCAATCGAACGACTGTGTCCACCCGAACCGGTATAATAAACGTAGTATCCATCAAATCAAATTTCATATCGCCTTTTGTATTAAAAAAATCTTAAAAATCTTCTAAATCTTGTCAAAATCATGGTTTAGGACAAGTTGTACCCCGGGAAACCCGTTCAGCAGCCCGTGATGGATGTCATAAAAATAATCGCGTTCGATCAACGCATTCCATGCATCGGAGTTTTGAATTTTAGTATAAATCGTTTGAGGATCGAAAGGAATTTGATAATCAGGGAAATTATTGTTGATTGAATGCAATAATATGTAAACTGCGGACAATCCGTTGCTGATAAATATATTCCGTCCCTTCATTTCATTTTCAAGTATTTCTTCCAAACGGATTTCACGGTATAACATTTGGATATAGTTATTCCATGACGTATTATTCAAGTAAGGCATTAGATTTAACATTCCCCATAACAGAAATAACCGGTTGGAATGGAGCAAAGGAAAACGTGAGAGGATTCTGAACTGTAATTCATCCAATATTCTGTAAATCTTTTCATTGTAAAAACCGGTTTCCAATAGCTTGCTGATAATCCATAACAATACAGGCAATTGATAATGATAGACTGAAAAAGTATACGATTCATTCAAAAATTCATCATCTATATGCGCATAGAGCATATTCAGAATTTTGATGATTATATCCTGATATAGTGTTTGTAAATGTGTATATGTTTGATCTTTCAGGCGGACATATACATATCCGATTAAATGCAATAGCTGGATTGATGAAAACTGAGCCGGATTTGCAGAAAACGCAATCCTGCGATAGATTTCGTTATCTATAACTTCCAATAATTTATTCAAATCTCCTGCTACAAACCCGTTTTTAATCAGATAAGTCACTCCCAGTCCGATTCCTGCTAAACCGTCTTCCACATCAATTGAATGATTGGGAGATAAATCATGCAGCAGTATTTGATCTAACAATTGTTCGGCTTTTAATTGATATTCCGGATTGAATTCGATTTTTGATAAATGATACAAGTAAATGGATAAACCCATTTTTCCGTGAAACAGGCTCACCGGATATTTGTTAAGGTTGGATAACAGGAGTTTATCAATTAATAGTGTCTGGACGTCTTTCATGATTTCACATGGCAGAGATTTGGCTTTCCAATAGCAATTTCGTAATTCGAAGGTGAAGGACACAACCATTGATAAATGCAATCCGCACAAGGCGACTGATCTCTGACTTTCAACCATGATTTACCTTCGGTGAACTCTTTATATACAAGCGAATAAGGCGAATTATCAATAGTCCCCAAAGGAGGAGTATTTACATTGGCATACACATATCCATCAGGCATGATGGTTAACTTGCCAAAATTGCCGCTATTTAATGCTTGTTGTATAAAAATTTCATTTTTGGATAGATCAATGTTATCCAGATCATCCTTATCCATAAATACGTTTGATTCAAAAAAACGCAGGTTTTCCTTATTGTATAAGGGGATAAACCGGATGGTTTGACTTGATTGCAACGTTTCAAACATAGTAGAATACTGCAAATAATCATTTTCTGAAAAAAGAAATGCCGTTACAGAAAAAGACAAAGAAATATCCTGTAAAAGTGAAACATCAAAAACAGAATCAACCAAAAGATTAAACTGAACGTGGTTTGGCCAAATTATTTCACTTATTTTCTGTATATTATCCAAAAAATCCTGTATCATTATATAAATGGTACATTGAATGGAAAAATTGGAAATATGATTGATCAATCTTTCAAAATCGGGATATAAAAACAGATTGCCAACTATATTGATATTGGATAAAAAAGAATTCCTGCTGTTACTTATAAATGACTGAATTTTTGAACTGTCCAAAACTTGACAGTTTTTTAATGGATAAATGTGCTGTTTGAAATACTCAGTATTTCCATGCTCACTCCCATTGATATAAAAAGTGAGTTCATGAAGATTTTGAAGGACTTCACCACCCTGTCCTTTGGAATGTTGCAACTCGTAATACTCCTTTTTATCCTGCACTTTGAGTATCGGTTTCAGTGAAACAGGTCTTTTTTCAAATGCAACGTTATATGTCAGATGACCAGCCTGGATACTGACTAACGACTGAACCCATTGTTTAATTTCTTTGTCATTCAGGTCTTCATCTGTTAATTCAACGGTGTAAAGATTTTCTGTTATCAGCAGTTGATGACAAATTTTCTCAATTCTATCAGTCAACGAAAAAAGAAACTGTTGTTTATTTGTTGTATTGTAGGCTAAACCCAAATTGTCTTTCAACCACAAAAATGTATTGGCATGTAATGTAAACCAGTATTTTTCCATAATATTATAAAGAAAAACTCACTTCATTTAAAACTTTCTCATAATAATGAGGATATTGACGCAGGTAGTCAAAAAAATGTTTCCTTTCTTTTTCGGCTGTTTCGATTGTGCGAAAATCTTGACAATCCGGTGATTTTTCCCTTATATCGTCAATTTGATAAATACATTGGTAACAATATTTATTGACCGCACAACCTATACATTTATTTTCACATTTTGATAAATAGTAATTATGTCGATCTGCCACATGCTTATAATCCAATTCAACAAAATCATCATGAACATAGCCTACTGCAAAATCGTGATCTATACGTTCACAAGGCAAAATCTTACCATCGGCTGCCACAAATAACTTTTTCAAAAAAGGCATACACGTGCCTGTAACAATTGTGTTGTCCAACAGTTTTTGAAGTAACAATTGATTGTAGTTGTAGAAAATATTGCCGCTTGCATTGTACAAATATTTTGATAATCCAAAACCTTTAGGCATATCAAGAAAATACTCCGTTTCAATTGCCTCACAGTTGGGCGATTTTAGCAGACTTTGTGTTTTGTTCTGAAACATTTTTTTGAACTCCTCTTTTTTCCCTTCCGAAATTCCGGAAGAATTCAATAAAACAATTCGAGGAACCTTATCAAAATGTGTCTTAAAAAAATGAAGGATAGGTTCTACATCATTTCGATTATGCAGTACCGAAATAAAATTTATCGACTCATTGAAATATTCGGGATGTCTTTCTTGCAGCAGTTTCGCATTGCGTACCACTTGATTGAAAGAATTTTTGCCTGAATGATCTACCCGATAACTTTGTGCATTTTCATCTCCATCCAAACTGATTCGCAAATTAAAGTTTTTTTCTACCAAAAAGTCCATGTGTATATCCAACAATGTGGCGTTGGTAGTCATGGAATACTGAATCTTTCTCCCTTTAATTTCCAATTGCTCAACATAATCGATTATTTTTCTGATCAAAGGCATGTTTATCAAAGGTTCGCCACCATAGAAACCAACAGTAAGTTGAAAAGAAGTATCGGCAACACAGTTACTCCGCCACAAATTGATCAGATAGTCGATGATCAATTGTGCCTTTTTAAAATGCATATCCCTACTTTTCCTAACATCGTATATTTGGTACAGTTGTTCAGATAATCCGCAATATTTACAATTCAGATTGCATTTTTCCGTCACCTCAAAAACGATCTGTTTCAGATTAATCAAATTATTCTTGATTAGTTTTTCATCTATTTGTACAATCTTATTTATCATTCGGATAGTCTTACTTGAATTTCACAATCATTATTATCGGATTATCATCTTCATCAAGTGAAGCTACCAATTTTTCCAAATCACCGTTTAGTTTTTTTTCTTCTAAAGCATCTATTAATGTGTATAGTTGGATCATACTGACAGCCACATTTTTTTGAGGAATTTCTGATTCATTCAATCTCCATATGCTACCCGAAGGAAAATCATTATTTACAAACGAAACTTCGCATGTTTCTCCGGTCCCAAATTCATACATAAAGTCAGTTGAAGGAATTGAAGTAATTCCTTGATTCATATTTTGTTCAACCGCATTAAAGTCCATTTTAAGCGTAGAAAAAAGTATGAATTGATCTGTTGTTAATTCGGAAGCCCAAACAGTTCTTGGTTCGGATGCATGAACTGACGGTGTTCGAACAATCAAAGGAGTCAACTCTCTGTTTTTTGTGAGTTCGTAAATCGTGTCGGAAGACATATCGGCAATTACAAAATCCTGACCATAATACCTGTTATTGGATGTAGAGATCGTAATACTGTTTATCATTTGTTGCCCACTTGCATCTGTATAACTGAAATACATTCTTCTTGAATACCTTACAGGAAGATGGACATTCAGATCGGCTACAATGCTACCGTCTTTCTTTGACAGTAACAAGTAGGGTTTTTCCCGGTAACTGTCAACATGCTGCTGAAATAGTCCGTTTTCATCGTAAACAAGCAGGGTTTCATCATCAAAATTGTAGACCGATATGCGTAAATCATCGGAATATTTCAATATCCGTTTGTATTCGCCTGTTAGTGAATAAACTAAAATCCGATATGCCGAAGCAATATCTACAATAAATATTTCTTCATTTTTTTCATCAAACACTACACCTGCTATATTGTTGTATTCCTTGTCTCCTTGTCCGCTCTGGTTAAGATGTGTAATTATTTTCCCGTTTCGATCGAAAATAAATACACAACGTTGTGTTACATCTCGTATAACAAGATATTTATCAGAAAAATAAACAACTCTACAATTTCCACTTAATAAAATATCGTTGGTTGTTTCAAGCGGAATATATTCTATATCGGCAACATCTTGGAGATGAATTTTCTTTGTGGGATAATTTTTTGAAATATCAATCACAGGTAATTCGGTTGTTTTCAAAGAATTTTGACAACTCAATTGACATCCAAGCAAGATGACCGATAATAAAATATATAAAACAATTTGTTTCATAAAACAATTACACTCCTCTTTTTTCTTTTGTTCTAATTAAAAATGAAGGGCATTTTATTAAAAAAGCCCTTCATTTTTTTGAAAATAGCCTAATCTTCATGAGATGTCAGTCTCTGTTTGATCATCTGTTTTCTCAAATCCAGCCTGCTGCGCGGCCGCACAACCACAACCCCAACAAGCGCAACCTGATCCACCTTTCAAAGCATTCATTTGCTTTGCCTCCAACTCAGCTTTACTAAGTTGATTCAGCTTCAATTCATTTAAAATTTTCATCACTTTTAAATTTTTTGCGTTAATATTATTTTTTAAAATTCATTGCAAAGAAAAACAATTGATTTCTATCTTCCAAATAAAAAATACTGAATGGTACAATTTCGGCTATTAAACGGTCAAGAAATGTTGAATGGTTTGTTTTGATGTGTTGAATGGCGAGCGGGGAATTCCTGTTTGTGCGGTTGTTTTGTTTTGTGTCATGTCAGCGCTATTTTGCCGTCATTGCGATCCGTTTATTATACAAATCAAACAGCAGAAAATGACAGGGCTTATTAACGTTAACAGAGTGATGTTTCATAATTCGCTTCATTTCACTGGATTTCTTCGTCCTCTTCGCTTCGCTCTGAGTCCTCGCAATGACGACACGTGCGTACGTCATTTTTTTCTGCTACTGAATATTTCGCTTCTTTTACATTGATCGTTCCTGTTGACAAATGTCAACCGGTTGCAAAGGAGATCCTGATTGGGGCGACCGATAATGATTTCATAATTGGACGGAGGCGGGCAAAGCCATTGATAAATACAATCCGCAATACTTGCAATTTAAATTGCATTTTTCTGTCACCTCAAAAACTATCTGCTTCAGATTAATCAGATTATTTTTGACCCATCTTTTTCATCATGTGAAACTGTTATTTGAATTTAACAATCATGACAACCGGATTATCATCTTCATCAAGTGTAGCAACCAATTTCTCCAATTCCCCTTTCAGTAGTTTTTCCTCATAAGCCGCTTTTAAGTTCGGTACTTGAAAACAGCGGGCATCCATATTTTTGGCAGTGGCAGGAAAGAATGACGGTATCCATTGCCTCATGCCTCTATTCACATCCACAAACGAAACTTCGCTTATTTCTCCGGTTTCAAATTCATACATCAATGTTTTGGAAGGAACTATGGCGCCTTTTTCCGCAGCAATATAGTCTAAAGCAGTTATATGCAAAAGTATGAATTTATCGGTTATAAATGGAGTAGTCCATACCATCCCCGGGTCGGATGAATGAACAGAGGGTGTATGAACAAGAATCGGGTTTAATTCCCGGTTTTGGGAAAGCAGGTAAATCGTATCCGATGATATATCTGCGATCACATGATCCTTACCGAAATACCTCCTATTGGGGGTACTAATCCTGGCAGATGTTGTCATGTTATTTCCTAAATCTATATAAACGCGGTCTGCATACCTTACAGGAAGATGGATAGCCAACTCGGGAACAATACTTCCGTCTTTTTTTGACATAAGCATGTAAGGTTTTGTGCTGTTTACATCACGATATGGTCTAAAGTCGTCATAAACAAGTAGCGTTTCATCATCAAAAAGGTATGCTTCTGTTATCGCCAAATCAGAAGAATATTGTAATGTACGTTTGTATTCTCCGCTCACAGAATATACAAAAATTCGGCTATTCTGATTGCTAAGTACAAATATTTCCTCATTCTTTTCATCAAATTTAATTCCTCCGGCTGTAATACCAATGTATTCTTCACCTCCCTGTCCTCTCCGATCAAAATAAGAGAAGATGGTCCCGTTTCGATTAAAAACAAATATTGTTCCCTCTCCCAGATTATATGCAATTATATATTTGTCGGATACATGGGTAAGCGTTGGTAAATCACCCAATAATACATCATCAGTTGTTTCCAGCGGAACATATTCTATATCTGCAATGTCTTGAAGACGTATCTCTTTTTTGGGATAGCTTTTTGAAATGTTAATGACAGGCAAATTCCCTGCCTGTTGTTTTTGTTTACCGGATTGACATCCAACGATAATTACTGATAAAACCAGGAATAATAATTCGGTTTTTATAATACTATTATTAATATTGATATTTCTCATTGCTTTATAAATCTAATAAGCATTTCTTCAAATCGCAATTTTAAACAAAATTTGTCAGTGGTAAATATAGCAAATAATACTTTTTTTTCTGTGAATATGCACATAAAATCAGCGTGGTAAAACCTTTTTTTAAAATTTCGTGACAAATATACGGCATATTTTTATATATTGCAACAGAAAAATATTTTTGTGGTAAAGACGGAAAATTTTCCGTCTCTACCATGTATATAAAATCATTCCTGTCGGCCAATGTCAAACGGTTGCAAAGGAGATCCGGAAACGAGTTCAGGATGATGCAAGGGGTTTTGAGAAGCGTCCTTATTTCCGGGTGAGTCGTAATTTTTCCGGATCCCAATAGACCGGTTTGCCTGACAGATAACTGTCATAACATAATACGGCGGGGACTGCTGTTTGCACGGCAAATCGGACGTCGGCTTCGACCTTCGTCCTGTTGCGGATGGCGTCAAAAAAACGACTGATATGATCCAGGTCGCAATTATTGTAACCTTGCTCGGCAAAGACGAGTTCGTTATCGCTGATTTGTTCCGGTTTATCTATCGTGACTCCTATGGGAGCCAATCCGCCGAAATCGGCAGCCGCGACTTTACCCGGTTTTTTCAGGGTCACTTTGTCCCATTGCACTCTGAGCGTTCCTTCATTCCCTATGATGGTGAAATCCAAACTCCCCCATTTACGCGATACGCCGTCGGCATAGTTGGCCGTAAAGGCGGCTTTGAATGCGTTCGCTCCGTTGACGGCGGGATAGTCGAAATACGACAGCATGATATAAGGCGTGTCGCCGATGCCGTCAAGGTCGCCTGTTGTATATACTTTGACGGGGCCGGGCGAATCCATGATATATTGCAGGCTCGACAGCACATGCACAAAAAGATCGCCTGCAATTCCGGTTCCATAGTCTTTCCATTGGCGCCAACAGAAAAATCGTGATGGCTCAAACGAAACCTTGGGGGCATACTGTATGTAACGATCCCACCAGATATCCGCCTGTGACAGCCCTTCGGGTATCCTGCAGCCCCGCCGTGGTCCCGACGTAAAGGCAGCTTCAATAAGATTGACCTGTCCGATGGCGCCGTTTTGAACCAACTGTTTCGCTTTCCTGTTGCCTACCGACGACATGCCCTGACTGCCTGACTGAAAGACACATCCGCTCAGTTCCTGCGCTTTGACCAGGTCTTTGATCTCAGTTATCTTGTGGATCACCGGTTTTTCGCAATATACATGTTTGCCGGCTTGCATGGCTTCGATACAGATTTTTTGATGCCAATGATCCGATGTCCCCACGATAACGGCGTCTACGTCGTTGCGTGAAACAATATCCCTGTATTCGCGTGATATAAAAATATCGCTCCCCCATTCTTTCTGTGCATCCTGTAACCGCGCATTATATAAATCGCATACGGCAACGAGTTTGACGCCGGGGACCCGTAATGCCGTGCGGGTATCGCCTGTTCCCTGTCCGCCTTTCCCAATGAGCGCTATACGCACGGGCGGAACATCCTGTTTCAGCGATTGCAAACCCGGATGGGCTGTAACGGATTCTTTCCCCCTGAGCCAATGAGGAAAAGCAGACGCCGCAACACCACCGGCAATCATTTGTTTGATAAAATGTCTTCTCTGTTCTTTCATCTTTATTTATCTATTCAGTTTTTTATTTCATATTGTCCTGAACCCAATCTGATTACGATGGATTCGTCCGTTTTTTCAAAAGATAATAATCCCGGATGTTCTACCGGAAGGATGTTGAAACTGGCCGGAAGTTCGACGGTTGCAGTCGTGTTGGCCGGGATGGTAATGTGCCAGGCAAAACTGTCGCTGTTGCGTGTCCAATGGCTTTTTATCAATCCGTAAGGCGATTGATACGAAGCATTTACGTTGTTTAATCCTTCCGGAAAGACGGGTTTCATCCTGATATGCTTGAACGCAACCGTCTGGGGGTCGTTTTGGATGCCTGCCAGGTTTTCAAAGAACCAGATCACCAGGTCGCCCAGTAACATCACATGATTAGCCGAATTCATCGCCGGATCGGCCGTATCGCCATTCCAAAGTTCCCAGATGGTCGTGGCGTCTTTTGCGATCATATAACCCCAACTCGGATAGGTTTCGTTGGTTAAAATCCTGTATGCCAAATCGACTCTGTCGTATTGGGTCAGGCCGCGCATCAGGTGTTGAATCCCCAGCACACCGGTGCTGACATGTCCGTCACAGTCATTTTCCGTTTTATCTACAATATTGGCAAAAACCCTTTCTTCGAATCCATCCGGCACAAGTCCCAGCTGGAGCGACAGGATATTTGCCGTAACGGTATTGTTATCATACTGCGCTGTTTCGGGGTTAAAGAATTTGGCGTTATATGAATCGCGTATTTTGACTGCCAATGCTTTATATTCATCGGCATCCGAAGGAATCCCGTTCATCACGGCAAACTCGCTCATCATTTGCAGGATGCTGTAAAAAACGGTTGTGCTCAATACCTGTCCGCCTGTTCTACGCGACGGGTCCTGGGAGTGAATCAATTCCTGCGATTCGGGCGGCATGCACCAGTCGCCGTACGTATCTTTCATCAGGATATAGTCCTGCATCTGGGTATTGATTTGGTGCTGTATCCAGCGTTTCATCGCCGGGTAATGCAGTTTGATCGCCGAGACATCGCCAAATTGTCTGTAGAGCATATCCGAAATATAGAAGAAGGCGGAAGGCCAGGTGACGTCGTCATTGTAAATCGTCCAGTAGCGGGGCGAAACCACCGAGATACTTCCATTTTCGTTCATGGAGTCTTCGATGTCTTTCATCCATTTATTATATAACAGGACATTGCGGAAGATAAAACTCTCGCCGTGAGCGCCGGTGGCGCGGTCGCCCAGCCAGCCTAACCGTTCGTCGCGTTGCGGACAGTCGGTTGGCATCCCACGGTAATTGCCGCGAATACCCCAATAGGAGTTTTTGAAAATCCGGTTGACCAATTCATTGGATGTTTCAAATGTGCCGGTCGTCGGCATGTTATCATACACTACTTTCCCAATGCAATCGTTTAATGAAGGATGATAATCTATGCCCGAAATCTCTACAAAACGGAAACCATGATAGACGAATAGCGGCTCCCATGCAAATGCGCCGTCTTCGGCCGGGGTATAAATATCTGTTACCAAAGCGCCGCGTATATTATCCAAATAAAGTTCCGATCCATCTTCTTCCAAGAGTTCGGCAAAACGCATGGTGATGGGTTTTCCTTTTTTCCCTTGCAGATTAATATGCAACCATCCTACCATATTTTGTCCCATATCAATGATATATCTGTCATTAGATACCGATTTGATAGATACCGGTTTGATTTCTTCCATCACCTTGATGTTTTCCGACGTCTGGGCAATAAGCTGTCCGCCGGGTTCTTCCATCAATGCGGATTTTTCCCAGCGGGATGCGTCATATCCGGCTTCTGTCCATTGACCAAGTTCCTTGCGGGCGTCATATTCTTCACCGTCAAATTCGTTGTTTGCAACGATGGGTCCGTCGTTTGTGGCTTGCCACGAGTCGTCGGTGATGACAGATTCGTGTTTTCCATCCTCATATTCAATATCTAACTGGGCAATCAGACGGGGCAATCCAAACCCGACCATTCCACGTTGTCGCATGGTCAGGTAACGTCCGTTCCCCAACACGACGCCGATGGCATTTGGTCCGGATTTCAGGAGCGAGGTTACATCGTACGTGTTGTAATAAACGGTTGTCGTATACAATGTGGGAAGTGGGGCGAAGACATCGTCGCTCACCTGTTTTCCATTCAGGTAAGACACCGATGAGCCTAAGCCGGCAATGTAGAGTGTGGCGCGTTTTACTTTGGGGGAAACTTCAAAATCCTTCCTCAGATAACGAGCCGAAAGACGTGTGCGACTTTGTTCGTCTGTTGCCATATTTTCCGGATCGTTGATGCCTATCCACCGGGCTTTCCAGTCGGAAGCGTTTAATAAGGCCATCGACCACTTGCCCCGGGCGCTTTGGACGGATTTTTCGTGATTTGTCCAGACTGTCACTTTCCAAAAATACGCTTTACCCGATGCCAACGGTTTTCCGGCGTAAGATACCAGGAGGGATTGATCGGAATCGACTTTTCCCGAATTCCATAACAGGTTGTTTCCTGTTTTTAAATCTTCGGGCGAAGCAGCCACTTCAATTTGCCAGGCTGTTTGCATCACATGCGGCAGTTTTGTCTGAATCTGCCACGAAAATCTCGGAGATGCAGTTCCGATTCCTTCGGGATTGCTCCGCATCTCGACTTGCATTTCGGCAATTTGCATCTCGCTTGCCGGACCGCATCCCATCAATATGAATAATGGGAGAAGAAATAACAGGATATGTACCTTTTTCATGATGTATAATATTATTAATGTATATATGACGGATGGTTAATCAAAACAAATCGGGCAGATTTTCCGGTGATTCAGCATGATTATTAACGTATGACGATTTTCCGGACTATGCCTGCAATACGGACAATATAATAGCCTTTGGGTAGCGTTACGGGATATTCGCCGGATGGTTGTTTGATTTCGATTTCTTTCACCTTGCTCCCAACGATATTGTAAATTTCCATTTTACTTTTTGCGGGAGCGTTCGCTATGATAATCCGGTTGTCGACGGCTGATACCTTAATCGAATTATCGACCGGTTGTGTTACAACAGAAGGCACAGTATTGGCTTGCTGAGCCTGCGCCCATAAGGTCAGCAAACCCAAACAACACAGTAATATACCTATTCTTTTCATCATCCGTTGGTCGCTTTTAATAACTATTTCACCCAATACGGCACGGTAAAGATACAAATAATTTTGGTAAACCCTGAAAAATACGGATAAAAAAAATCATTATCTTTGCAGTCTCAACTAACAAAGTATTTCAAAATGGCATTACACTGTGGCATCGTAGGCCTTCCCAATGTGGGTAAAACGACATTATTCAATTGTTTATCCAATGTAAAAGCACAATCGGCTAATTTTCCGTTTTCTACGGTCGAATCGAATATGGGAGTCATTACCGTCCCCGACGAACGGTTGAATATATTAGCCGGATTGGTCCGTACGCAAAAAATTGTGCCGACTACGATCGAAATCCTGGATATTGCAGGTTTGGTTCAAGGATCAAACAGGGGCGAAGGGCTGGGCAACAAATTTCTGGCTAAGATTCGCGAAACGGATGCCATTATCCATATCATACGCTGTTTTGAAGATGACAATATCGTCCATGTGCATGGCAGTATAGATCCGGTTCGCGACAAGGAGATTTTAGATACCGAATTGTTGATTAAGGATCTGGAAACCATTGAATCTCGGATTGCGAAAGTGTATAAACAGGCACAAACAGGAGGAGATAAACAAGCCAAACAAGTGTATGAAGTGTTGTTCAAATACAAGACTGCGCTGGAACAGGGTATCAGCGCACGTCATGTCACATTCGACTCAAAAGATGATCAAAAGATTGCCCATGAATTGTTCCTGTTGACGAACAAGCCGGTCTTGTATGTATGCAATGTAGACGAAGGCAGCGCAGTGACCGGAAACAGGCATGTGGATCAACTGCGTGAATCCCTCAAACATGAAAATGCAGAAATCCTGATTCTGGCGGTCAAGAGTGAAAGTGAAATTGCGGAATTTGAAACGATGGAAGAGCGCGAAATGTTTCTGAACGAAATCGGATTGCAGGAATCGGGCATGAACCGTTTGATCAAAGCAGCCTACAAACTTTTGAACTTAGAAACATTTTTGACGGTGGGTCCAAAAGAAGTTCACGCCTGGACCTTTATGAAAGGCGGCAAAGCTGTTCAATGTGCCGGCAAAATTCATTCTGACCTGGAAAAAGGCTTTATCCGTGCCGAGGTGATTAAATATGAAGATTATATCAAATACGGTTCGGAATCAGCCGTCAAGGAAGCCGGCAAAATGAGTGTCGAAGGGAAGGAATACATTGTCAGAGACGGCGATATCATGTTTATTCGCTTCAATGTATAACTGCCTTCTTTTTCCGGATTGTTTCGTTCCTGCCAATGACGGCAAAATAACGTTGACCTAACACTGCCTGAATCGCTGATGGATGATGCATGGTATTGCATATACCGATATTTTGATTATCTTTGCCGCCAAAATATCTCTCAATATATATGTTGGGATTAGCAAGTACGGGTTTTATAATAGGTATTTTGGTGTCTGCTCCCATGGGGCCGACAGGGATGTTGTGTGTTCAACGGACATTGAGTAAAGGTCGTTGGTATGGATTTGTCTCCGGTTTGGGGGCAGCGCTGTCGGATGTGGTTTATGCTGCTATCACAGGACTTTTCATCGGTTTGATCAGGGACATTATCGAAACATATCAAAAACCAATCGAGATGGTTGGCTGTATTGTATTAGGCATTTTCGGATTTTTTATCTTCCGGAGCAATCCGGTGAAAACCATGAGAAAACACAAGGAATCAAAATCATCTTATGTTCAGTCGTTTGTCACTTCATTTCTGCTAACCTTTAGTAATGCTTTGATTGTGCTGCTTTTTTTGGGGTTGTTTGCCCGTTTTACGTTTGCATTACCTGCCAATTCTCTATTGAAAATCTTCAATGGATTGGGCGGAATTGCAGCAGGCGCTGTGGTGTGGTGGTTTACGGTTACTTACTTCGTGTCGAAAATGCGTCGCTGGTTTAACATCAGGGGCATTTTACTGTTGAACCGGATTGTCGGAATCATCATACTCGGTATAGCGGTTGGGGGGATTATGTTTGCTTTTACTTCGTGAAGAGTTCGAGGCTTTCAGGTTTCAAAATTCCGGATTCCGGGATTTTGAAACCTGAAAGCCGCCACCCTGAGTTACCTTTTCTTATCCAGCTTGTTTTCGATCACAAAAGAGATAAGCAGTCCGATTCCTCCAAAAAATAAAACAGATGCCCCGTAGGCTACCCCGGTCAAATTCTCTATTCTCCAGCGTTCCATCCCCGAATAATAACTGTTCGAAAGCAGGATCGTACTGATTAGTAATCCGATCAATAAACCTAAACCAAGTCCTGCCAGCAAACAACCTGTCTTTAGTGAGCTAAAAGACTGGGAAGAAAATTGAAGCATGTTGAATTTTCCATCTAAATGCGAACTGTCTAAATTGTCGCCCATTTTTTCAATAATCGCTTTACGTTCTCCACGACGGGCATACAATTCAAAAAGCCCGTACACTCCCGATACACAAATCCACACAATCAGTGGTGCCATAATAAATTCCATAATCTTACATTAATTAAATATAAATACTATTTGTTTGTTTGACCTTTTGACGCACCTTGATGGAAAAGGTTACAATGGGTTTGGGTTTTTTATTAATTCATGTGTCATGTGCATCAATTAAGGAGGGCTTTGTCTTTCCCGAATAGCCTTATATTCAATGCCATCGTTCCATTTGGGAAAGTAACCGTCGTTGGCTAAGCGACGTCCTATTCCATAGAAGAGATAAATGTCTTCGAGCGAGCCAGATACGTTCCACCAGTCATGATATTCGTCCGATGGCTGATGGTAGGTGTTCCGACCTTCGTGATATTTTGCGCTGTATATACGGGCGGCTTCGGGGTCAAGATAGTTCGTTCCGCCTTTGGCCAATACAACGGGGACGCCAACCTTGGCAAAATTGAAATGGTCGGAACGGTAGTAGCCTCCCGCCGGGTCATGGTTGGAAAAGACCACGGTACGTCCCTGGGTTGCAGCTGCATCTATCACGTAGCGGTCTGTTTCCGACTGTCCGGGCGCTGCGAGTATGATGTCGGAGGTACGCATTTTGTCGCCGTAGCTGTCCATATTGAGGCAGACAACGGTCTTTTCCAGCGGGAACAGCGGGTTTTCGGCATAATATTTTGACCCCAACAGACCCGACTCCTCGGCAGTGACTGCAAGGAACAGGATTGAGCGTTCGGGTCGTTCGGGCAGCTCGTTGAAACGTCTGCCTATCAGTGTCAAAGCGGCAATGCCTGTGGCATTGTCGCTGGCGCCGTTGTAGATGCTGTCGCCGTCTACCGGCTGACCGATACCCAGGTGGTCCCAATGTGCGGAGTAGATGATGTATTCGTCTTTAAGCGACGTTCCGGGAAGGATGGCGGCTACATTGGCCGATTCGCTTAGTTCTATTTCGTTGGTCGATTCGATGGAAGTGCGCAGTTTGAGCGGGAAGCTCTTGAATCCCTTCTTTTTGGCGGCTGCCAGCGATTCGTCTAAGGAAACTCCTGCGGCGTCAAACAGTTTTTTTGCCGATTCGCCGGTTACCCATCCCTGGTAAGGAATCAATTCCTGATTCCCTGTTTCGGAGTAGAGGGTGAGCGTGGCGCTGGAGCGCGAATTCTGGACAACACTCCAGTTGTAGGACGCCGGCTCCGTATCATGAATGATCAGCGCCGCCGCCGCACCCTGTCTGCCTGCCTCTTCAAACTTGTAAGTCCACCTGCCATACCAGGTCATGTTTTTGCCCCGGAAGAGATTGTCGTCATAGAATCCCGGGTCGTTCACCAACATGACCACCACCTTGCCTTTCACATCAACATCTGCATAGTCGTCCCAACCATACTCTGGCGCATGGATCCCAAAACCCACAAACACAAAATCGGTTTCTTCTATCCTTAACGCTTTTTCCGCGCGTAATGTCCAGATAACAAAGTCGTCCCAAATACGCAAACTGACCGTCCCATTCGCTCCGTTCACAATCATTTCATTGCCCTTGAGATGAGTCATCACGCCCAATATAGGCACCTTCTGGAAATAACTGCCTCCTGCCGCCGGCTCCAATCCGACTTCTTTGAATCTGGCTGCAATATAATCTAATGTTGAAGCCTCGTAAGAGGTGAGCGGCTTTCTTCCGCCAAACGAGTCGTCTGACAGTTCGCGTGTAATGGTGCGAAACAGGGTTTCATCATTCATTCCCTGCAAGGGAGTAAGCGTTGCGCCTGTTTGTGCAAGACCTGTTTGTGCTGTTAACAACAATGCTATTGTCAGCAACATTGTAACCGTAATCAATTGTTTATTCATATGAACATAAATATTATATCAACTCCGAATCACTTTTCTCTGTTTCCGGCTGCACTTCCTCTATTTTCACATCACCCAAATATTTAGGCAACTGCATGCCGGCCAAATTAAAGAGGTCGTTCAAAGGGGGTACCGATTGCATTAAGCCCGACAGGAAATTAGCCGTAGAGGTTTTTCCATTGGTGGCGCTGCTGTTTTGTCCGTCCCAAACGGTAATCTTATCAATTTTGATATTTTTAATCGCTTCAACTTGCGTTTTCACCAATTCGGGCAGTTTGTCGGAAATCATCATCAACACAGCCTTTTCGGCTTCGTTATTAGCCGCTTTCACAATTTCGCCAAAACCGGTTGCCTGTTTGGTAAGTATTTCGTTGATCCCGCGTGCCTGCGCTTCCATTTTGGCAAAGATGGCATCGGCTTCTCCTTTGGCAATGCGCCGCACTGTTTCGGCTTCCGCTTCGGCTTCGATAATCACCTTTTGTTTTTCGATTTCGGCGCTCACCACAATGTTTGCGGTTTGGGCTGCTCGTTCGCGCTCTGCACGCACCAATTCCGCTTCTCGTTCAGCCGCATACGCTTCTTCGAGGGCTTTGGCGCTTTGCACTTTTTCGGCGGCAATGGCGCGACGCATCGCTTCTGCTTCGCGCTCGCGACGTTCGGCGTCGGAGTTGGCGATAGACACCTTGGCTATGTTCTCGCCTTGTACGGCTGTGGCATTAGCGTCGGCTGTGCGCACGCGTGTATCGCGTTGCGTTTCGGCAATACGGATATCCTTGTCTCTGTCAGCCTCCGCTTTCCCGATTTCACCGAAACGGTTCTGTTCGGCTACGCTCTTTTTGGCTTCGTTGATGGCTTTGGCAGCCGCCTCTTTTCCCAGGGCTTCGATATAACCTGATTCGTCGCGGATATCGGTTACGTTTACGTTGATCAGTTTCAAACCGATTTTGCGCAATTCCAATTCTACGTTTTGGCTCACATTAATCAGGAATTTATCGCGGTCGGAATTGATTTCTTCAATATCCATGGTGGCAATAACCAAACGCAACTGTCCGAACAGGATATCTTTGGCAAGGTCCTGAATATTCGTTATTGACAAACCCAACAAACGTTCCGCCGCATTAATCATATTGTCGGGGTCGGTAGAGATACCCACCGTAAAGCGACAGGGCACATCAACGCGGATATTTTGCTTACTCAAAGCATTGGTCAGGTTACATTCGATAGGAATCGGCGTTAAATTCAGGAAAGAATAACTTTGAAACACAGGCCAGATAAAAGCGGCGCCACCGTGAATACATTTGGCGGAGTTTGCTCCGCCTTCCTTGTTTTTTCCGGTTTTACCATACACGACCAGAATACGGTCGGAGGGACAGCGTTTATAACGCGATAATACGGATACAAAAGCGACAAAAATCACTACTGCAAAAACGACATAAAGGGCAATTAGTTCCATGATTGATAGTTTTATAGTTTATAGTCTTACGAACATCCTAAAGGGTTTCTACGAGAAGAGTATGTGCGTCGATTACGCTTTTAATGCGTACCAGGCTTCCGCTACGGATAGGATCATCCGATTCTGAAACAGCATCATATTCACGTACAGCTTGCTGGATGCTCATCTGTATTTTTCCTTTTCCATTTCCGGCGGCAGGAATCGTAAAATACACGGTAGCCGGTTGACCAACCGCATTTTTTATATCAATATTGCCGCTTTGTGTAGCCTTGCTGAGGGCATATAAAAGCCCCATAACGATCGCAACTAACAGTAGTCCGAAAAATACGGACAGAAGCGTTAGCCAGACTTTGTTGTCGATAGAATTATACAGCGATATGCCTGCCCAGGAAAATCCAAGAAAGAAATTTACTAAATTACGGAGCGTAAAAAACTGAAAAGGCATTCCCATATCGGAATCGACGTCTGCATCACCCGAAATTTCGCCATGGTCGCCCATGCCGAAAAAGGTCATAATCATCTGAATAACAAAAAATACACTGAAAGGAACAGCTATTCCCCACATTGTTTTCAGATACAAATCTAAAGAGTCCCACCAAAGTTCCATAGGCATTTAACATTTAATGTTTCACAAAGATAAACAAAATTCTAACAAATCCAACTATTGTGTCAGAAATTGGGCATTCTTTTTTTTATCAATCCTGTTTGACAACAGTTTTTGTATATACCGAAGTGTAAGTTAACTTGCCGTTTATGCGCTCTGATTTCATCACTTCTATGCTTTTGAGTTTGAAACTGCCTTTAGGTACTCCGGGATGTACAAATCCGGCGCCCAATTTCACTTCGTGTCCTTTCATCAAAGGCGACCGTATCCGTATGGGCGATACCTATGGTGATGCAGTCGAAAAAACGCTTATACAAAAGAAGCCGCAAAAATACCGCATTATTTATTCAGCATTGTATAAAAATATTCAGGACACATTCCACTACGCTGGACTTGAAATGATAACGTTTCATTATCAGGCATATCGTGACAGTAGCCCCCCATTCATTCCGCCTGTATTTTAGGCTGCTTGATATTTTTTTAAAAAAAAAATCAAATTTTCCGTTTAGTCTGTACGTTGTTTCTAAAAAATGCATTATCTTTGCAGACCCTTTTGTGCAATTTATACAAAATAACAGATGAAATAAGTTGATAATCAAAAGATAAAATGATTTTTTGGACAAAAATCAAGAGAGTGTTAAATATTGTTCCGGTAGTCGGAATCAATTTAATTATTAATATATGACAGATCCTATTGCTGATTATTTGACAAGATTGCGGAATGCAATCAAGGCGCAGCACCGAGTCGTTGAAGTGCCCGCCTCAAATTTGAAAAAGGAAATCACAAAGATTCTTTTTGAAAAAGGCTACATTCTGAATTTTAAGTTTGTAGAAGACGGACCTCAAGGCACAATCAAAATCGCCTTGAAGTATG
>Ga0099364_10004057_pt1 | contig 22290 bp, 23 predicted proteins | sample TergutTh196P3_FD_73070 | JGI IMG/M metagenome (GOLD analysis project Ga0099364, IMG submission 73070) | Microcerotermes parvus P3 segment gut microbial communities from Pointe-Noire, Republic of the Congo - Th196 P3 | ecosystem: Host-associated > Arthropoda: Insects > Digestive system > Gut ...
GAGGGATTGCCTGTATTTCATATCTTGTGTTACACTGTTCATGAGAGAGGGGTACTTCCTTTCGGTCAGTTTTGTGTGGTAACTAAACTATAAGCTATGAAGACCTCTCTTTCACTATTTTTTTTCTACTCGCTGTCCAATATGTATTGTACTCTTACAATAAGGAAATAGACCAAAAACAGTCGGAGCTTGTACTCACCACTGATTTTGGCTATAATGTAACCCACCGCTTAATAAGAGGTGGGGAATTATGATTTTGTTAAAGAAAATGGAAAGTAACTGGTGCAAAATAATTGGACAATATAATGGACTACAAAAATGGAAAATGGGCTAAAAAGATTATAGAATTACAGCATGATGACGGTTCTTGGGGATATTTTCATTCATTGTCAAACCCAACCCCAAAACAGCCAATAACTACAGAACAGGCGTTGAGGAGATTGGAAATATTAGGCTTTACAATTGAAGATAAACCTATAAAAAAAGCAGTAAAATATATGAATGACTGCTTAATTGGAAAAAATAGGATACCTGATCGTGAAGAAAAGTTACATAATTGGAATATTTTTACCAGTCTAATGTTATCCACAAGAATAAAAATATTCACAAAAGAAAATGAAACAGCAAATTGTATTACCAGAAAATGGTGTGAACTAATAAATAAGTCTTTTTCTAAAAATGGTTATGACCATGAAATATATGTAAAAACATATGAGAAAGTATTTGAAACAAAAATTAATCATAAAGCGGGTAGGTTAATAGATTTTGTAAATTATTATCCGGTATCATTATTGACAAATGAATTAGATAAAAATAGTGAGCCATATTATTTTGAATATATTTTAAATCATAATAACGGAATTTATTATATTTATAATAAAAAATTAACCGAAGTCCCTAAAATATTTAAATCAAAAGATACAAATAATTATTTGCGGGCTATTGAATTATTGGTAAAATATGATAATCCAGAGTGTAAAAATAAATTGAAATTTATTGTAAAATGGCTTAAAGAAAATATGGTAAATGAAAATGAATGGGATATGGGAAAAGAGTCAAAAGATAATATAAATTTTCCATTATCGGATTCATGGAGAAATGATGAAAATAGAATAAAGGATTGTACATATAGAATAAGTAAAATATTGGGGAGCTGTGTTGAATGATTAAATTTAGAGAAGTAAATCGTGATAATTTTTTTGATGTTATTAAACTTGCGGTTACAGATGAGCAAGATAATTATGTTGCGAGCAATACGTTTTCATTAGCGCAGGCGAAGGCGCAGCCCGAGTGGGTGCCATTGGCTATTTACAATGACAATGAGTTAGTTGGTTTTGTGATGTACGGTATTGATTTAGATGATAATGAATACTGGATTTGTCGCCTAATGATTGACAAAACCCATCAAAAACAGGGGTATGGGCGAATGGCAATGCAACAGGTGTTATCAATTCTTGAGCAAGACCCAGAGCGCAACGTTGTTTATCTAAGCTTTGAGCCTGATAACCTTGTTGCTAAGAAACTGTATGAAAGTCTTGGTTTTCTCCCCGATGGAAGAACTATTGATGGAGAAACAGTGTATTGCCTGCGGTTTAGACAGGCTCTATCATCAGATAGGGAAACAAGTGAACACAATGAATAAAGAGCGTATACGCTGCCGGAGAACGCCCACAACAAATGCGGCACAAAACAAATAGAAAGCGCGGCGCATATTAAATAGTGCAGGCTGATACTTCGCTTCGTTTTAGTGCGGCGGCATTGCGATTTATCCTGCTCTTCTATAAGACCTTGTGTCGGCGTGGGTGTCTGTCAGATATAAAGTGTCTCCGGTTACATCAAATTTGAGTGCAACAATGCCATACCTGTCTAAATACTCTTCTCCGCTAATCCACAAAATTCCGTCCCAGTCAATATACCACTCTCCCCATTCGCCGTAACTGTCATACACCAACCCGATGCCGTCGGAGTTTGGCGTAAAAAACTCAATTTCCACAGATTCTTCAAAGTACCAAATTTTTATTCCCGAGCCTTGATTCCACTTGCCAACAAGTTCTGTGCCTGTCGGCGTGGGTGTTTCTATCAAGTCCGGGGTTGGCGGCGGTGTTGGACCCGGCGTCGCAGTTGGCGGTGGGTCTGGCGTTGCCGGCAGCGTCGGTTCCAAAGTCGGCGGCGGCGTTGGATCCGAGATTGTCAATGGCGTTGGCGTGGGTTTTGATCTTTCGCGAATCGACAGGTTTCCGTCGCTGTTGCCGCCCTGCACCCCGCACCCTGCAAATAATCCCGCCGCTAAAGCGGCGGCAATAAGTATTGCGATAATTTTTTTGATCTTCATGGTAAGTAAATCCTTTCTGAATTTTATTTCTTCCCCGCTTTAGCGGGCTTGCAAATTCGGGCATTTCGACCTAAAGGGCATGGACATACCTAACGGCGCGAATATGCTTATTTTATTTCTTCGCCGCAACTACATTTAAACCCTTGCGCTACTAATTTTTGCCTTGCCATTTCATTATAATTCGGCATTACGCCATTTGACCTTTGTTGAAAAGTCAACTGTGTATTTAACAAATTATATATATGATTTGCTTCATTGTCGAATTTCTCTTGAAGTTCTGCTTTGCATTTTGGGCATTGTCCGCCCTTGTGATTTTTTAAAGCATGAGCTAAACTTTTTGAGTTTTTTATTGCTTTTGCAATACCGCAGGGGATAAGTGAACTTGCTAAAATACCACCTGATAAAATGGCGCATACAAAGAATTTAAAGAAAAATCTACCGAAAGCAAAACTCTCTAAAGCCGCAACTGATTCTAATTGTGAGCCGCTATTATTACTATTATCGCCATAGGGAATAAGCACCATAAGACAAATGAAAATTAACACAACAGGCAAAAATCCTATGATTATTTCGGATTTCTTGATTGATTTTTCATTATTTTTGGTGTTGGATTTTTTATTTTCACTTATAACTCCAACTAAAAAACCTATTGCCAAAGTAAGCCAAGATAAAATAAGTAGTATTAATGCGAAATTCATACATACCTCCAAAAATATTTTTTCCGTTTTAGCGGACTTCTCGCTTCAGGGCATTTCGCCCCGAAGCGTGGATTTTAATTTTCCTTTTGCGGCGTATCAGCTACATTGAACGAAATAATAACTTTTCCGCTATCTACAAACCCATCTCTGATTGTTACTATTTCGGGCATAATCCCTGTTTCAAAAATGAAACTGACTTTCGATGTATTAACGGGGGTAACAGAAAAAATATCATATCCAACATTATAATCTGTATACTTTTTGTTATTAGTTTCGTATTCACATTCAATAAGAGCCGCAGCTGTATTAGCTTCCTCAATGAAAAACACAACATTTTCGCCGTAGATATGTATAGTTATCATGTTTCCGTCAGTGCTTTGAATTATTTCGTACCCTGTAACAGTTACGTTTATATCATTATGTTTAAATGAAGCGGGAAAAGCGGTTGCTATGTTTCTATCGTCATCAGTTACAGAGGGCGGCGCGTTATTATCCTCGTTCGGTGGGTTATCGTTTCCCCCACACCCTGCAAGAAGCCCTACCGCTAAAGCGGCGGTTATAAGTATTGCAATAATTTTTTTGATTTTCATGGTAGTAAATCCTTTCTTGAAATTAGTTTTGATTGTTAATTTTTTCGACAACGCTTTCTATGAATTTCACCTCTGCGACTGTCTTTTTATCTTGCACGATGAGTTGAAATTCCCCGAAAGGCGTTTTATAGACCCAGTTTTCCTTGCCTTTTGCCCATTCAGGCACAGAGCCGAACATTGCAAATGCCGCCGCCGATTCCATTGCAAACTGCGGTTCTCCAACCCTTTGAATTGCTTCTTTGACAGCCATTCCCTCTTTAAGAGCCATTAAATTTTCCACGGTTATTCCCTGTTTAATTTTTTCCTTTGATTTGAATAAGCCCATTTTAAAACCTCCAAAATTTTTCCGCACTCTGCGGGTTTTTATTTTAGGGTAATGGCAACACTTTTGTAAATGTTTCCATACCCGGGAATTAAAGGTGGGTAGTATTTATATTTGCGGGAAATTGACATTAGGGGCTAATATTGTGAAATTACTTTTCCATGTGGAGTTGCTTGTATCAACCCATACGGGTTTACATAATATTTTAATATTGCCACCGTCAACGGCATCAAATATAAACGGTGAGTCAATAGCGGGATTTTTATAACCACCATAATAACCGCGACCGAAGCCTACCAAAGAGTTTTTTTTATGCGTTATAAAAAACTCAATCGTGTTACCATGATTGACACATCTCATTCCGTCGTTATTTAGCGAAAGAACATATTGCCATTTTTGGATATGAGCTTCCATTTGCAGATACACCTGCACTTTACAGGGTTCACTTAATGGTTCGCTGTTATTAAGTATATTGCTTGTTTCCGTGCGAACCTTTTTCTTATGTACTTGCCTAAGAATAAAATATATTAATGTTGCACCCAAACAAACAACGCCAAGTATAACTTGTATCATAAATTAATCCTCCAAAATTTATTTCTTCCCCGCTTTAGCGAGCTGATAATTTCGAGCGTTTCGCCCAAAATGCGGCGGTTATGCCGTTTTAGCGGCTGAAAGTGCCTGCTTATGATTATAATTCAAACATTTTAAAAGTGGTGGGCGCTCAGCCCACACATAAAAATATTTTCATGTTATAATGGATAGATGAGGTGGTGGCTATAATGGTTCAAAGAAAGAGTAGCGATAAAATCCCGACTGCAACGCTTTTGACAAGAATATTTTCCACGAAAAACATTAAAAGCTTTGTTTTCAGAAATAAAGAACATCTGAAATTGCCGACTCTTGCGGAGCATTTGTCGGAACTCTGCGCCCAAAAAGGCATGAAACCCAAAGACGTGGTAAAAAATGCCGACATGGATAGGTTTTACGGCGCGGAGATTTTTTCAGGCAAACGGTCTAACCCCTCGCGGGAATACTTGATAAGGCTTGCGCTCGGCTTGGGTATAAGCTATAAGGAGTGTCAGCGGCTACTCACCGTCGCGGGGAAAAGTCCGCTTTATCCCCGTGTTGAGGGCGATGCAGTTATAATAAAGTGTCTGCACAGCGGGCTTGGCTATCAAGAAGCGGAGTACTTGCTTTTTGAAATGGGATTACCCACATTGAAATAAACTGCCACAGGAGGAAAGCAATGAAAGTGTCGGAAAATAATACCATGAAAGAACCTGTGCCGTTCCCGCCCGAATTTTCGGAGCGTTACAGGGCGGTAGAGTGCTTGTCGCATAACGAAATTTGCGAAACCTATCTTGTAAAGTCGCTTGAAAACGGCTCTACATACGTTGCAAAGATTTACGAAAGGTTCTTTGTCGAGGGCGGTACAGACGAGCGGAAAATTTTATCGGAACTTGACCACCCCGCCGTCCCGAAGCTTATTGACAGCATAGAAACAGACGAACACATTTATGTCATTCGTGAGTATATTGAGGGGCATACTCTTGAGAAAGCGCAAATCCCTGTCGGGGAGCGGTTCGCGCTGAACGTCGGGGTGCAGCTTTGTGATGTTTTGACCTACTTGCATACACAAACGCCGCCGATTATTCACAGGGATATTAAGCCGCAGAACGTCATAATTGACGGCGAAAATAAAATCAGCTTGATTGATTTCGGCATAGCGCGGCGGTTCAGCGACACATCTGAAAAAGACACCCACCTTGTCGCCTCGGACGGCTATTCGCCGCCGGAGCAGTACGGATATAAGCAAACGGACAGCCTTTCTGATATTTACTCGCTCGGAATTATGCTTTGTTGGCTTTTGACAGTCTCGTCTGACATTTTGGAGACCGAGAGCCTTAACAACCGCGCATTGGCGCGCGTGGTTCAGAAATGCGCCGCTTTCGACCCGAAGAACCGTTACAAGACAGCCGAAGCCGTCAAGACGGCATTGCTCCGCGCTTGTAATAAAAATAAAAGTTTAAAAGTCGCGGCTTTATCGGCGGCAGTCGTGCTAATGCTCGCGGGGAGTTTTGTTCTTGGTAGAATTACCGCGCCTAATGTAGGGCGCGATGTCCTCATCGCGCCGCAAGCTCAAGAAAACACCCCGCACGTTTACGAAAACGAAATACCCGACGAAACAACCGACCCGACCGCAGAAACACCCGCACCCCCGATTATTCAAGAGGGTGTTATATTCAAAGAGCCGCTTATAGAAGCGGCGGTGAGATATATGCTCAATTTAGACGAGAACGACGAAATAACCGAAGAACAACTGTATTTAATCAGAGAAATATATATTGTAAATAACCGCATTTTTAAAGACACCGCCGATTACCACCAAAACCACGCCGACCAAAATTATAACGTACTCTTAAAACCGCCTATAAACTCGCTTGAAGATTTAAAATTTATGCCAAACTTAGATACTGTAAGAATAGAGTTTCAGAATGTAACTAATATTGAGCCTTTGTCTGAATTAACTCATTTGCGTGTGTTAGCATTTTTGCACAACCCTGTTTCTGATTTTTCGCCGCTTCAATCGCTGAATTATTTGCATAACGTAGATATAACAAGCGCGCCGATAACTGACCTTTCGCCTTTTTATGAGCTTCCCATTCTTGAAATCTTGGTTTTAAACGGCTGTACCCAATATGAACCCTCTCAGCTTTTGAGTTTACCCGACAATGTAAAAAGCCTGCACATACTCGGACACCCCGAAGCATATAAGTACCTACCCGACAATCAATTCTTTTCGCTTACTTTAGGCAACAGCGGATTTAATTCACTTGAATATATTTCGTCTTTTAAATCAAGTCTACGCGACCTTTGGGTTTATAATACAGAGTTGGCTTCTCTTGACGGTATAGAGGAATTTACAAGTCTTGAAGTTTTGAGTATAACGCAGACAAGTGTTTCTGATTTATCGCCGTTGTTACCCCTGCCGAATTTGCGGTATGTTGAGGTCAGCGAGAATATGCGCGGGGCGTTTAAGGCGATTGAGGGGGCATCGGAGTTTGAGATTGTTCTTCCGTAGTAAAAAACGTATTGCCTTTACCCCTTAATTCTTTTACTTCATCATTGACACCCGTACATAAATATCTCAATAAAGCCTGCCCGAGCCACTTGACAATGTTTCAAAATTAGAACGGATAAAAATATGGAAAATATTATCGAAATAAATGATAGCAAAATTATAACAGATATTTTGAATAGAGCCTTTTTGACAGTTGCTGAGCAATACAATTTTACAAGAGAAAATGCACCGACATTTCCTGCATTTATCGGCACTGATAGAATAGATGATTTTTTGAATAAAGGGTTAAAAATGTATGGATACAAAATATATGGTAATATAATAGGGTGTGCGGGATATTCATATTATAAAGAAAATATTTACTTTATAGAAAGATTGGCAACATTACCCGAATATAGACATTTAGGGGTTGGAAAAAAATTAGTGGAATATGTCGAAAATAAAATTAAAGACATTGGCGGGGAAATTGTTGAAATTCATGTTGTTGATAAAAATATAATATTAAGGGAATGGTATAAAAAATTAAATTATGTGGAAATAAGAATTGATGAAATAAAAACATTACCGTTTAACTCATGTGTTATGAATAAGAAATTAACTTAAAAAACTATTGAGTTGTCAAATAAGAAAATCAAGGGAATGCGCGAGGAGCAATGGCAAAAATCACAAGAATTAAGTGCGGAAATAAACGAAACACTAAAAACGGCACTTAAATTTGGTGACCCCGATAGCGAAATGGCACAGAAGGCTTGCGACTTGCACAGGCAATGGCTTTGTATGTTTTGGGAGGACGGTACATATTCAAAGAAAGCGCATAAAGGTCTTGCCGAAACATACGTTGCCGATGAGCGTTTCAAGAAGTATTATGATGCAATCGCCGACGGTGCAGCGGTGTTCCTCCGTGATTCGATTATAATTTACTGTCAGGAATAATGTTTATATTCGTGTAAAGAACTATAAGATATACAGCACTATAAAGCATATTTTCAAAACCTGCTTGACAAGCCGGTTAGTTTATGCTAACTTATTATCTGGTTAGTCGCTTCTAACCGCAAATGCGCAGCGTTTGTGAGACGAGCCAAACTCATGTCACGCAAATGCGACATATTAAATCACGGGAGAACAACAATGCAAGTGCTCAAAGAGACCCGACCCGGATCAACCGTGCGCGTGGTAAAAATCGGCGGCGCAGGTCCGATAAAACGCCGTATAATGGAAATGGGCATTACCAAAGGGGTAAAAATCCATGTCCAAAAAGTTGCCCCGTTCGGCGACCCGATGGAAATCACGGTGCGCGGCTACGAGCTTACTTTGCGAAAATCCGACGCGCAGCTCATCGAAGTAGAATAATTTCCGATTCAAGGAGGATCAGTCCGTGCCAATTACAATCGCGCTTGCGGGAAACCCCAACAGCGGCAAGACTACACTTTTTAACACGCTCACCGGGTCAAATCAGTTTGTGGGAAACTGGCCGGGTGTCACGGTCGAAAAAAAGGAAGGCAGGCTAAAGGGGCATAAGGACGTAACCGTGATGGATTTGCCCGGTATCTATTCACTTTCCCCGCACTCGCTCGAGGAAATGATCGCCCGCAATTATCTGATAGACGAGCGCCCCGACGTTATACTAAACATTGTTGACGGCACAAATTTAGAACGCAACCTGTTTTTGACCACGCAGCTTACCGAGCTTGGTATCCCTGTCGTCGTCGCGGTCAACATGATGGACATAGTAGACAAAACAGAAGATAAGATAGACACTTTACGGCTCTCTAAGGAACTTGGCTGCCATGTAGTAAAAATTTCAGCACTAAAAGGCGTCGGAGTGGATGAAGCGGCAAGTGCCGCCATACACACAGCGCAAAGCGACGCGGCCTTGCCACCTCGCTGCGCTTGCGGGTCAAAATGCGATAAGTCCTCATCTCATTGCTTTTCCGAAACAAGAGACCGTAAGGCTGTGGCTTGGCATCGTTTTTCCCCGTCACTGTGGCATACGCTGGCTCACATCGAAGAAGCGGCATTGCACAATCTGCCGCCCGAGCAGCAAATGTTCTTTGCCGTCAAGCTCTTTGAGCGTGATTGCAAAATCATTGAAAAGCTCGGCTTAGATGAAAAGCAGATTGCGCATATTGAAGAGGACATCAAGCGGCTCGAAGAAGAATTTGACGACGACAGCGAAAGCATTATCATTGCCGAACGTTATAACTATATAGATTCCATTATCAAACACTGTTTAAATGTCAAAGATAAAGGCAAGCTGTCTGTATCGGATAAAATTGACAAGGTTATGACAAACCGCTGGCTCGCGCTCCCTATCTTCGCGGCGATCATGTTCATCGTTTACTTTGTTTCCGTCACCGTGGTGGGAGGGCTTGTAACCGGATTGGTAAATGCCGGTGAAGCGAGCGTGCCTGTCTTTCTCAAAAACGCCCTTGACGCCATAAATTGCGCCGATTGGCTGCAAGGCTTGATAATAGACGGCATTGTGTCCGGCGTTGGCGCGGTGCTTGGCTTTGTGCCGCAAATGCTGATGCTCTTTATTTTTTCTCAAAAACGCCCTTGACGCCATAAATTGCGCCGATTGGCTGCAAGGCTTGATAATAGACGGCATTGTGTCCGGCGTTGGCGCGGTGCTTGGCTTTGTGCCGCAAATGCTGATGCTCTTTATTTTTCTCGCGTTTTTGGAAGCCTGCGGCTACATGGCCCGTATCGCTTTTATCATGGACAGGATATTTCGCCGTTTTGGCCTGTCGGGAAAATCATTTATCCCTATTCTGATCGGAACCGGATGCGGCGTTCCCGGCATTATGGCATCGCGGACGATAGAAAACGACAGCAACCGAAAGATGACGATCATAACTACCACATTTATCCCCTGCGCGGCAAAACTGCCTGTTATTGCTTTGATTGCCGGCGCTGTTTTCGGCGGCGCCGCATGGGTAGCCACAAGCGCGTACTTTGCCGGAATAGCGGCCATTGTCTGTTCAGGAATTATCCTCAAAAAGACTAAGCCGTTTGCGGGCGGCGCCGCGCCTTTTCTTATGGAGCTTCCCGCCTACCACTGGCCGACCGCGCAAAGTGTCATTCGCAGTATGTGGGAGCGCGGCTGGTCATTTATCAAAAAAGCCGGGACCGTCATTTTGGCAGCGACAATATTTGTATGGTTCGCTTCCAATTTCGGGTTTGGCGACGATGGCTTTGGTATGGTAGATATGGATAAAAGCATTTTGGCGAAAATCGGCGGCTTCATCTCCGCTTTGTTCATACCGCTTGGCTGGGGTAACTGGCAGGCATCCGTAGCCGCCCTTACGGGTCTGATAGCGAAAGAAAACGTGGTGGGAACCTTAGGTATTTTATACGGTTTCGCCGAAGTTGCCGAAGACGGAAATGAAATATGGAGCAGATTGGCCGCTGAATTTACAGCGCTGTCCGCTTATTCGTTTTTGCTGTTTAATCTGCTCTGCGCGCCCTGCTTTGCCGCCATAGGCGCGATAAAACGCGAGATGAACAGCCCAAAATGGTTTTGGTTCGCAATCGGCTATCAGTGCGCCTTTGCCTATATCGTGTCTTTTTGCGTCTATCAGCTTGGCACACTATTTACGGCCGGATCATTTGGGGTTCAAACCGCTTTCGCGTTCGCGCTCTCGGCGGGATTTATCTTTATGCTCGCGCGAAAACACTAAGCCTTATTTTCCGCTCGCGGGGAGGGTATATCTTGCATGGAATATGTTCCCATGACCTCATCTATATCTTTTACGATTTTACCGTCAACAACGCCGCCCGCCGCCATATCCTTTAATATTCTCATCGTACTCTCATGAGGACGGGCGTCGTGATAGGGGCGCGGCTCGCTGACCGCCTGATAAATATCAAGGCAAGCGATGAGCCGGGAATTAAAATCAAGCTCGTCCGCCTTTCTCCCAAAAGAGTACCCCGAGCCGTCTAACTTTTCATGGTGATTTGCGGCCCAATTTCGTATAAGCTCAAAATCAGGTACGTCAAGCAGCCACTCGTGCGTATACCAGACGTGCTTTTTGATGATCTCAAACTCTTGCGCATTGAGCTTGCCCGGCTTTTCCAGCACCTCGGTGGGTGTGGCTATCTTTCCTATATCATGCAAAGAAGCCGCAAGGTATAGCGCGGCCTGCTCATCATCGCTATACCCGTAATATTTTGCCATCAGCCAAGAACGGTTTGCTATTTGGCTCGTATGTTTTCGCGTAAACTTTGATTTATAGTCAATCACATGAGAGATAAATTCCGCTATACCAAACACATCGGAGCTGCATACGTCAATTTCCCAGTGCGGTAAAACTTTATCGAGCGTTTGTGAAATATTTTCGTCACGCAGGCTTATGAGCATATCATGGTCAAGTATATCGAGCAGAACCTCCACGGCGTTTCGCGTGGAATATATATCAGGATTTTTCTTTATTTTCTCCCGCAAAGCGGCAAGGTCTTTCGGGTCTACTTTTTGCAGCTTGCTTCTTACATCAATGACATCCGCCGCCCCAAGCAGCGCGGCCTCAAACGGATATTCACCCTCTTTTTTATTAAACGGGCCTTTTCCGTCTCCCCTCTCATGATGATAGAGGATAATTCCGTCAATATTTTTCCTAAAAGGCAGCCACGCGACATTGCTCTGCCCCTTTTCGCAGTGCAAAATCACGTTTTGCCCGTTTAGCTCCAGTTCTCTTTCCGACAGGTGAAATTCGGTCAACGCATTGTCGTGAAACAACGCGCAGGTCGCCAGCGCCGAAAGCGTGTCGCCGTCGTAACCCATCTTTTTTCCCATGACGGCGCACAAAGCGGCGACGCGCATACTGTGGTTTTCGCTCGCGCCGATTTGTTCCTTTTCGATCAAGTCAAGGCCGCGAGAAAACACGTTGCATAGCTTATCCATTGCGATTTTCATCAAAAAGCGCTCCCTCTGCCCTATTCCGTTATGCGGTAAATCTGTTTATCCAATCTGCGAAAGCGGCGGCAAATTCCCGCAAAAATTCTTGTATGCCCGGATCGGAAACACCGTTTGCATCCACTAAATCGGCCACGCCTCCGATATACGCCTCCGGCTTTTGCATCATATAGATATTCAGACAGGTTGCCGACTGCCTTAAATGCTGATTCACGCCAAACCCGCCGGTTTTACCCGGCGTTACGCTGATTACCGCGCCGGGCTTCCCGCTCCAAGCATTTTCAGACATGGGGCGCGAGGCGATATCCAAAGCGTTTTTCAAAACCGGCGGCATGGAGCGGTTATATTCGGGCGTGATAAACAAAACGGCGTCTTGCTCTTTGATTTCCCGCCGGAAGCGTTTCCACTCAACCGGCGCGTCGCTATCATTGTCCAAATCCTGATTGTACATGGAAAGAGAGCCTATATCCATAAAAGCAACGGTAAAAGATTCGCTCAATAATCCCGACAAGTATGCCGCAATTTTTTTGCAAAAAGAATCCTGCCGCAAGCTGCCGATGACGATTCCTATTGATTTTTTGTCCATGTGCGTCCCCCCCCCATGATCGAAAATGCCTGACCATACGGTCAAATAGCTATAGTTCTGTTTTCCATAGTCCGTGCAGATTGCAATAAGCGAAAGCAGCAACAGGCTTGTCGTCTGAAAAACTAAATGACAGCGTCGGTATCGGCAAAAGAACCCGGCGGCTCCGCGATTGCCGCAAAAGATGGAACAGCTCCGCGATCCAAAATATACTCGTATATGTGTGTGCCGTGAGCCATTTCTTCCTGCGCCTGCACAAAGAGCCAGCTTGAAACGCCTTTTAAGCCGAAGTTGTCCGCGGCGGCGGACATGGCCAGATATAGGTATGCCGAATAATATTCGGCGTTGACCTGATCGCTTAACGCTTTTGTCAGTTTTTCACTCAGCATTGTGTTTCCTCTCGATTTTTCCTGATTTGTTTATTTGCCGTGGATTTTGAGGCGAAGTTATATTTGTGAAAACTGGTCTTTTCCCGCTCCGCAGACCGGGCATACAAAATCTTCGGGAAGGTCATCCCATTTCGTTCCCGGCGAAATGCCGATATCCGAATCGCCTGCGGTCTCGTCATAAACATATCCGCATATACATTCGTATTTCATGTGTCCGTCCTCCTTTCTTAGTTTTGCGCTGCCTATCGCTGGGGCTGATTTCTTGGTCTTGCATTCACAGCGGCTCGAAATCATCCGCGCCGTGCTTGCACCATGGGCATATTATATCACGCGGCAAGGTGTCGCCCTCGTAAATATAGCCGCATACCTTGCAAACGAAACCCTTGACGTTTTCTTTCGGCAGTTCCGGCTTTTGCTTGATATGATCAAAATAGTATTGATAAGTCACGCTCGGTTCGTTTGACGCGATAAACGCCTGCGTCACTTGGGCTATAAATACCATATGTGTCTCGCAGTCAATGGTCTGCTCCACCTTTGCGCAAATAACTCCGTTGGTATATTCTGGAATATATCTAATGCCGTTGGTTGCGCAGCATTCATATTCTGCTTTTGCAAATTTGTCGGTGTCCTTGCCGCTGCAAAATCCAAACTGCTTGAATATTTCAAACGGAGCTTTCTGCGACAGTACGGACAGATTAAATTCCCCTGTTTTCATGATCATGCCGCAGGTGTGATTTTGCTTATTTACGGCGATGGAAATTCTATTTGGCGAATTTGTTATCTGCATGGCCGTATTTATGATGCAGCCATTGTCTTTCCCGTTTTCGCGGGCGGTCAAAATGAATAGTCCGTAGGATATTCTGAACATGGCAAGCGGGTCAATGGCGTCGGGCTGCGAAACGCTTTTTGACGCATCGGAATCTTGTTTTGCGGTCTCGGCGGTTTTCGTCTTTACCGCTGCGGGCGGGAATGTTGACACGATCGCGTCCGCCATTGCGTCAATATCGGCTATTTGATTTGGCTTTACGGCAGATTTAATGCTTACGGTGTTTTCAATCAATGTTATATTTTTGCACTGCTGCCATTTTTCACGCATAAGACCGCCGCTTGCCGGCGCCCATGATCCGTTTTCGATCAGAGCTACCGTCCTGTTTTGTATATTGTGCGAGATAAGGTCATTTAAGAGAGCTTCCATTGTCACAAAAATACCAGCGTTATAGGTGGCGGAGGCAAATACCAAGTGGCTCCATTTGAATACCGCCGACACAATTTCCGACGCCGGAGTGACCGAAACATCAAACATGACAGTTCTGACACCGCGCTCGCGCAAAGAGCAGGCGATTATTTCCGCCGCATTTTCGGTATTTCCGTAAATCGAGGCATATGCTATCATCACGCCTTGCTCTTCAGGCTCATAGCTGCTCCAAAGCGTATATTTATCAATGATTTTATGCAAGTCGCTCCGCCACGCAAAGCCATGAAGCGGACAAATCATTTTGACAGCAAGTTTGGATACTTTTTTTAACAGAGAAGCGGTCTGGACGCCGTATTTACCGACAATATTGGCATAATATCGCCGGGTTTCCTCCATGTAATCTTTCTCAAAATCAACTTCATCCGCGAAAACCGCTCCGCCCGACGCGCCAAAGCTCCCGAAAGCGTCCGCAGAAAATAAGACGCCGTCCGTCACATCATATGCCACCATGACCTCCGGCCAATGCACCATAGGCGCCATCATAAACGAAAGCGTGTGACGCCCGCTGCAGAGCGTATCGTTTTCCCCCACGGTCATCGCACGCGAATCAATATCAAAATCATAAAATTGGCGTATAAATGCCAACGTCTTTGCGTTGCAGACAATTTTCATTTTCGGATATTTTTCCGCAAGCTCCGCAATGGCCGCCGAGTGATCCGGCTCCATGTGCAAAACAACAAGATAGTCGAGCGGCCTTCCTTTCAAGCCCTCGGTGACATTTTCCATAAATCTTTGGCGTACCGCCTTATCAACGGTATCAATGAGGACGGTCTTATCGTCAAGGAAAAGGTATGAGTTATAGGAAACGCCGCCGGGAACAGAATAAACGCCCTCAAACATGGCAAGGCGTCTGTCGTTTGCGCCTACGCAAATCAGGTCGTTTGTAATTTTTTTGATACAGTGCATAAAATTATTGCCTCCTGATCAATGCGTCATTTTTCGGGTTCTTTTAGGGAACTGCCGCCGTGCGATAACACATCGCAACTATTATATCTCATTTGGCATTTTATGGCAACCGGAAATTTTTCTTGACAAGCGCAAAATCTTATTTTATACTGACCGCGATAGACAAAGGCGTTTATTGATTTGGTTGATATTTCGTCAGCTAAACGTTTAGTGCCTTTGTCGTTTATGTTAGGAGTGATACAAATGTCGTACACCATGCGCGTATTGCAGCACGCAATCAGCAAAAATCCCAATGAGCCGGAATTTCATCAGGCCATGACAGAGATTCTGCCGACGCTTCAGCCTCTTATTGACGAGCACCCCGAATATGAAAAGGCAAGCATCCTTGAGCGGCTTGTCGAGCCGGAACGCCAGATTATTTTCAGAGTCCCGTGGGTAGCCGATAACGGCGAAATCCGCGTCAATCGCGGGTTTCGCGTCCAATACAACAGCGCTATCGGCCCTTACAAAGGCGGAATACGTTTCCACCCGAGCGTAAACTTAAGCATAATCAAGTTTTTGGGATTTGAACAAGTTTTCAAAAACTCTCTCACCGGCCTGCCCATCGGCGGCGGCAAAGGCGGTTCGGATTTTGACCCAAAGGGCAAATCCGACCGTGAGGTCATGTCGTTTTGTCAGAGCTTTATCAATGAGCTTTACCGCTATGTGGGCGCCGATCAGGATATTCCCGCCGGAGATATCGGCGTCGGGGGGCGCGAGATTGGCTTCATGTATGGGCAATACAAGCGCTTGACCGGGCAGTATGAGGGTTCATATACCGGAAAAGGGCTCACCTACGGCGGTTCTTTGGTTCGCACGCAGGCCACGGGTTACGGGCTTATTTACATGGTTGAAAATATGCTAAATACCCTAAAAACCACATTTGCCGATAAGACGGCGGTAATCTCGGGCAGCGGCAACGTCGCTATCTATGCCGCCGAAAAAGCGGAGCAGTTTGGCGCAAAAGTCGTTGCCATGAGCGATTCAAACGGTTATATATATGACCCGCAGGGCATTGATTTAGATGCCGTCAAAGAGATAAAAGAAGTGCGGCGAGGACGAATCCATGAATACCTTAAATTCCGTGACAGCGCACAGTATGTCGAAAACGGCCTTATTTGGTCTGTCGCCTGTGATTTGGCACTCCCCTGCGCCACTCAAAATGAGCTTTTAGAAGACGGCGCGAAGCTGCTCATAGACAACGGCTGTATAGTGGTCGCCGAGGGTTCTAATATGTCCACATCGCTCGACGCTACGCATATGCTTCAACAGAGCGGCGTGCTCTTCTCTCCCGGAAAGGCGGCAAACGCGGGAGGCGTGGCGGTTTCAGCTCTTGAAATGGCGCAAAACAGCTCTCGCATATCATGGTCGTTTGAGGAGATTGACTGTATGCTCCGCACCATCATGCACGAGATTTACGCGGGCAGCTACGCGGCGGCGGAAAAGTACGGAATGAAAGGCAATCTCGTTGCGGGAGCGAATATCGCGGGATTTTCTAAAGTGGCGGAAGCCATGCTCGCGCAAGGCGCCGTATAACCGTTTTGCGCTGTTTTAACACCATTTTTGCGTGAAATACGTCATCTGAAAATAGAAAGGGGCTTTGCCTTTTACATGAAACTGACTGCAAACAATACCAAAACCGAAAGCATCGTGCTTGCCTACTCCGGCGGCTTAGATACTACCGCTATCATTCCGTGGCTGCGCGAGCATTACAAGATGTGCAAAATTATAGCCTGCTGTGTTGACGCGGGGCAATGCGGCGACTATTCCGCCATCGAAAAAGCGGCAATCGAGACAGGCGCGGACAAGGTTTATGTCATAGACGCAAGGGATGAATTTGCGTCCGACTTTATATTTCCCATGATCAAGGCAAATGCCGTTTATGAGGGCAAATACCTCCTTGGCACATCCGCCGCCCGGCCGCTCATCGCAAAAAAACTCATAGACGTTGCGCTCTTAGAAAACGCGTCGGCGATCTGCCACGGCGCGACAGGCAAGGGCAACGATCAACTGCGTTTTGAATTGACCATCAAGGCTTTTGCCCCGTGGCTCACAATCATCGCGCCCTGGCGCATATGGAATATCAAGTCACGCGAGGACGCGATGGATTATTTGCGCGAGCGGGGAATAAAAATTCCAATGGCAAAAAATCAAAGCTACAGCCGCGATCAAAACCTGTGGCATCTGAGCCATGAGGGGTTGGAGCTTGAAGACCCATCCATAGAGCCTGATTACAGGCATTTGCTGCAAATGTCCGTATCTCCCGAGGATGCGCCGGACTGCCCCGAGTATGTGCAAATCGAGTTTGAAAAAGGCGCTCCGGTAAAACTTGACGGAAATATCAAAAATCCCGCCGCGCTCATTGGCGCTCTCAATGTGATTGGCGGGCGAAACGGCGTCGGCATAGCGGATATGGTGGAAAACCGAGTCGTTGGCTTGAAGTCGCGCGGGGTTTACGAAACTCCGGGCGGTTCAATCATTTTTGCCGCGCATCGGGAGCTTGAAAGCCTGTGCCTTGACAGGCAGACGACGGCGTTCAAAGCGATTGTGGCGCAAAGGCTCTCGGAGCTTATATACGCGGGCGAGTGGTATACGCCGCTTCGAGACGCTTTATCGGCGTTTGTGGACGTGACGCAGGAAAATGTCTCTGGCGTTGTCCGGTTAAAACTTTATAAAGGAAATATTATCCCGGCTGGGGTTTCGTCGCCCTATTCGCTGTATAATAAAGACCTTTCGAGCTTTGCGACAGGAGATGTCTATGACCATAAGGACGCGGAGGGCTTTATCAAATTGTCCGCCTTGCCGATGACCGTCCGCGCATATATGAAAAAGGAGCAAAACCTATGAGACTGTGGGGCGGGCGTTTTTCCGAAAAATCGGACAGCGAGGCGGATAAATTCCACTCCTCTTTGAGCTTTGACAGGCGTTTGTACCGCCATGATATAATCGGCAGTATCGCTCACGCTAAAATGCTGGGCAAACAGGGCATAATCACAAAAAATGACGCGGACGCTATCGCGGCGGCTCTCACGGATATTCTAACAGAGATTGAAAGCGGCGGTTTGACTATTGACACGGATGCCGAGGATATTCATTCATTCGTTGAGGCCGAGCTTATCTCCCGTATCGGGGACGCGGGCAGGCGGCTTCACACCGGCAGAAGCCGCAACGACCAAGTCGCCTTGGATATGCGTATGTACGTCAAAGATGAGATAAGCTCTTTGCAAGCCTTGATCCTTCATTTGCTCGAAACGCTGCTTGACACGGCGCAAGAGCATATTGATTCTATCATGCCCGGATATACCCATCTGCAAAAGGCGCAGCCCGTCACGCTCGGTCATCATCTGATGGCATATGTGCAAATGTTTCGGCGGGATTTTGAGCGTCTTTCTGATTGCCGCAAGAGAACCGATGTTATGCCGCTCGGCTCGGGAGCTCTGGCTTCTACCACTTATCCGCTCGACAGGGAGTGTGTAAAAGAAACGCTCCGCTTTGATGCCATCTCGGAAAACAGCCTTGACGCCGTATCGGATCGGGATTTTTGCGTGGAATATCTGTCGTGCTTATCTATTGTCATGATGCATTTGAGCCGTTTTTGCGAGGAGCTTATTTTATGGTCGAGCGGTGAATTTGGTTTTGTCGAGATTTCCGACTCCTACGCGACCGGGTCATCAATCATGCCGCAAAAGAAAAACCCCGACATGGCGGAGCTTATACGCGGCAAAACAGGGCGCGTCTACGGCAGCTTGATGGGGCTTTTGACCGTGATGAAAGGGCTGCCTTTGACATATAATAAGGATATGCAAGAGGATAAGGAGTCCGTGTTTGACGCATCGGACACCGTAAGCTCCTGTCTTTTCGTGTTTACCCGAATGCTAAAAAGCATTGTGTTCCACACGGATGTTATGGCAAAAAGTACCCGCACAGGTTTTATGAACGCCACGGACGCGGCGGACTGGTTAGTGCGGGGGGGGGTGCCGTTTCGGGATGCCCACGAAATCATAGGAAAGTTAGTCCTGTACGCCATAAAGAAACAGGCTTCGCTCGAAGAGCTGTCTTTAGATGAATTTAAGGCCGTCTCTGATATATTTGACGAGACGATTTACCAAAGCATAGCCATAGAAACCTGCGTCAAGGCAAGGTCTCTCCCCGGCGGTCCGTCAAGAGATGCCCTGTCACAGGCGATTGAGTCCGCAAAATGCTGGGTGTCGCAAAACTTGGCTGTGTCCGGCTGACGGGTTTTGCCGCAAGCTCAAACCAAATACGTCTCCAAAACCGTCAGAATCTCATCTTTTTTCAGCGGTTTTCCGATATGCGAGTTCATGCCTGCCGCAAGGCATTTTTCTATATCCTCAACAAATACATTTGCTGTCATTGCTATAATCGGCAGTCTTTTTGTGTACTCATAAGGCAATGCGCGGATTTGCCGCGTCGCCTCAAGCCCATCCATCTTTGGCATCTGCATATCCATAAAAACAATGCTGTATTCTTCCGGGTTGTTTTTGATCTTTTCATACGCTTTTTGACCGTTTTCCGCTTCTTCGATGATAAGCCCCATGCCGTCTAAAAGCATCTTGACGATCTCCCGGTTTATCTCCACATCCTCGGCGAGCAGCATTTTTTTGCCGCTAAACTCCCCAGCCGCCGCTTTTTCACGCTGCTGCGGCGATGGAGCGGGTTTATTTTTGGCGAGCTGTTTTCCGCGAGGAGCCTTTATGGTGAAAACAAACCGCGCGCCCTTGCCCATTTCTGAGTGTACCCAAATTTTCCCTTCCATGAGCTCAACTATACGTTTGCAAAGCGCAAGCCCAAGCCCTGTGCCTCCAAAGGTACGGCTGATTCCGCTTTCCGCTTGCAAAAACGCTTGGAACAGCTTTTTTTGCTGCTCCGGCGATATGCCGATTCCACTGTCAGTTACTTCAAACCGCAGCTCGCAAATCCCATTTTCTTCATTTTCGAGAGAGACTGAAAGATGGATTTTTCCGCCGTTTGACGTGAATTTACACGCATTGGATAGCAAGTTGCTCACGACCTGCGATAAGCGATGGTTATCGCTTATGATGAAACGCGGCATATTTTCATCTATGTACATATCAAATTTCTGGTTTTTCTCATCCATGTAAAATTTGACGATAGAGATTACGTTTTGCAGCATTTTTTCGACATTGAACTCAACGGGCGACAGCTCAAATTTGTCTGCCTCTATTTTTGCCATATCCAAAGTGTCGGTGATGATGCCAAGCAAGCTGACGGATGCTTGCTCTATTCTTTTTAGCGCGTAGTCCTTGCGCTCTAAATCTTGCGTTTCTTTCGCGATCGTCGTCATTCCGATAATGGCATTTAGCGGTGTGCGCATTTCATGGCTCATGACGGACAGGAAATTGCTCTTTGCTTTGCTCTCTTGCTGCGCTTTTAGAGTTTCCTCTTTTAGCATATCGTTTTTGCGGTTTGAGAACGCTCCCGCCACTATCGAACCTGCCATCGTCGTTAGGCGAAACTCGTCCTCCCCCCAATCGGCTTGCTTGAACATGGTGAAAAACGCAAGGTACCCCGCACGTTCACCCTCAATCATCAGCGGGATATAGCAAAAGCTCTTTTCTCCCAAATTAACCTGCGGATGCTTTTTGAAATATAAAGCCGCATCCTTTTCGTAAAAGCATCCTCTTTTCTCCGCTTCGTCAAGGAGCGGTTTTTCATCTTCATACGGGAGCATATGCCCAAGCACGCTCGGAGTTTTCTCGTTTATTATGCTCTCATATGTGCAGCAAAGCCGTCCATCCGGCAAAAACTCCAAAATGATAGCTCTGTCTGTTTCTGTATAGTCACGCAGCTCAAAGAGCGCGTTGTTTATGAGTTCGTCAAAAACATATGGCTGCGTAAACGGCACGGAAAATTTTGATATAAATTTCTGCGTGCGCATATTGTCTATATCACGGAGCATCTGCTTTTTGGCATGTATGTCCTCTAACGCTCCCGCAATTTTTAGGGGATTGCCGTCTTTATCCCTGTGCGTTTCGCCAAACGCGCGAAAGTAACGGTACTTGCCTTTTTTATTCATTATGCGATATTCTATGTCAAACGGCGTTTTCCCGCTAAGGTCGTACATATGCGCCGCGACAGCCGCAAATACCCTCTCTTTATCTTCGGGATGAATCCGCTCGCTCCAACTGCCGTGTACATTCGGAAAATCATTTTCGTCTTTGAATCCGAGCAGATGACGAAACTCATCCGACCACCAGAACGCGTTTTCGCTTTTAAAGGGGTCTCGGTCGGTTGGTATGTCCATATCCCAGAGGGCAACGCCCATGCTGTCAACCAATAGATTGAGCCGCATATTCTGTGTCGCCATTTCGTTGAATGATTTTTTGAGGTTTTGCTTCATGCTGTCTCTTATGATGGCACTGGTGTAGATCATTGACCCGGAGAGTATCAAGTCCATGCAGTCTTCATCAAAGAGCCTTTCCTTTTCAAGGTCTCCGAAAATAATTGTGCCCCAATACTGTCCGCTTGTCAAAATTGGGATTATCAGTATTGATTTTATGCCAAACGGCGTCAAATAAGCGACTTCGTCCGGGGTTGCCGTCTTTAAGCATAGGTTGATATATTCGTTTCTCTGCCCGGCCTGCCGCCATTTTCGCAAAGCCGGCCCGTCGGGAAGATAGTTAATATGACTGCTTCTGATTCCGCCAATTGCTATTTCATATAAAAAGAGCTGTTTTTGCTTTATTTCTCCGTCTACCTCGACGTTTTGATATACCAATATACGCCCTGCCCCCATTACGCTCGCAAAATGGTGCAGAGATTTTGACAAGACTTCCTCAAAGTTTTCTTCGCTGCTTTCGCACAATGTCGCGATTGCCTTGTTTAAGGCATCGGTCATCTCACAGCGGCGCCTTGCAACGTCCCGATCTTCTGTGTTCTTTTTTTTGTTTTCGCCGTCTGCCTGCTTCACCAGAATAGTTCCTTCTCTCCATTAGTCAGTGTTCGCGAAACCTTGAAGTTGCGACGATTGTGACGAGTCCGATGATAAACCTTGAAGTTGGCAACCAATATATAGTATATCACCCCCCCCCCCCCCCCCCGGTTGCCCAACAAATATTATTTTGTCATTTTTTTTGTTTTTTTTTTTTTTTTTTTCTTTTCTTTTTTTTTTTTTTTTTTTTTTTTTATTTTTTCTCTATA
>Ga0099364_10004058_pt1 | contig 22290 bp, 20 predicted proteins | sample TergutTh196P3_FD_73070 | JGI IMG/M metagenome (GOLD analysis project Ga0099364, IMG submission 73070) | Microcerotermes parvus P3 segment gut microbial communities from Pointe-Noire, Republic of the Congo - Th196 P3 | ecosystem: Host-associated > Arthropoda: Insects > Digestive system > Gut ...
TCCTTTTTCGTACGGAAACCGCGCTTCAACTTACGTTCACGCTCTCCCTTCCAGTTCTGGAAGTAGAACGAGGTGTACCATGTTCCCTTAGAATCGTCTTTGTATGCCGGCATAACGCTACCTCCTCAAATAGATTTGATTTTGCGGAATCCATAGAATCGTTCCTCGAAATATTGCTTGCTCACCCGTCCGGCGATTGTTAGGAAGCCCCTCCGCTTTAGGTCGTTATTCATTTCACGTACAATCTTATAAGCATAGGACTTGGAAACACCAAGCACCTGAGCGACTTCATCAACCTTGATAAATGCGTTGTTCATGTTGACCTCCTTCCTCCATTGTGATTTTGGTTTTTCAGACATACTGCAGGTTCTTCCCCCTGCGTCCTGTGATTGCCCACTCACAGGTTTCGTGTCGGGAGTACTTTCTGAATCGCTACCCGATTTGCCCGGGCGATACATGCCATTACCGTGACATGCGACGGAATCACTAAGCATATATGCTTAACTACATGATACTAAACAATTATGTTAATGTCAAGTGGTTTTCAACGAAATATTTAACAAAATTGATTAAGTTCTCTTGACAATTCTTAAACATATATGCTATACTCGTTTTATCAATCCAAAAGCGGAGGTTACACGCATGGCTATTGGCGAAAGAATAAGATACATCCGCAACTTGCGGAACATGACACAGAAGTGGCTTGGCATGGCGGTTGGTTTTGACGAGAAAACCGCTGATGTTCGCATGGCGCAGTATGAGTCCGGGACGAGAACGCCAAAAGAAAACTATGTTGCCGATATTGCCGCAGCTTTGGATGTAAGTCCCCGTGCGCTTGCTATTCCCGACATTGAGAGCTTTACAGGCTTAGCTCACACGCTGTTCGCGCTTGAAGATTTATATGGGTTACATATCGGCGAGATTGATGGAGAAGTTTGTCTGCGTCTGGACAAATTCAAGGGTATGACCTACCTTTCCATGTTTGATATGTTCAGTGCATGGCAGCAGGAAGCCGAAAAACTGAGAAACGGCGAAATCACTAAAGAGGAGTACGATGCTTGGCGGTACAATTACCCGCAGGGGATTGCAGGTCAAGTCAGCAATGACGTTGAGCGGTCAGGATAACGCACAATAAAAAATGTCCGCTGAACACTTTACTTAGCGTTCAGCGGACATTTTCATGTCTGCTTAGTTTTCACCCTCTGATACCGAACCGACACCTTATAGTATCAATTTAGTATCAAAGGACGTTTCGGAATCGCAGAAACCCAGCCATATCAACACACACATGGCTTCACATCCCTCACTCCCACTCGACTGTTGCAGGGGGTTTTGATGTTATGTCGTACACGACGCGGCAGGCAGAGGGCAGTTCTCCGGTGATACGCGCCGATATGCGTCCTAATACCTTGTGCGAAAGCTGAGCGTAATCGCAGGTCATAAAATCATCCGTCGCTACAGCCCTGACGGCGATGACATAGTCATACGTCCTGTCGTCGCCTTTGATGCCCACGGAACGCGTGTCCGTAAGTACAGCGAAATACTGATCCGGCTTGCGCCTTAGCCTGTCAATTTCTTCACGGACGATGGCATCGGCACTTCGTAAAACCCCAAGCCTTTCTTCAGTAACCTCGCCCATGATCCGGATCGACAGGCCCGGCCCGGGGAACGGTTGACGGTGGACAAGAGACGACGGCAGACCCAGCTTCATGCCGAGCGCGCGGACTTCATCCTTAAAAAGCCCGGACAGCGGCTCAATAACCTCGATAAATGACAGATTGTCAGGCAGCCCGCCTACGTTGTGGTGGCTCTTTATGATTGCGCCGTACTTTCCGCCGGATTCGACGATATCTGGATAAATCGTACCCTGCGCAAAAAAGGGAATGTCGCCAAGCTTTATCGCTTCCTCCTCGAAAACCCGTATGAACTCCTGCCCGACGAGCTTGCGTTTTACCTCGGGATCAGTCACCCCTTTAAGCTTGGCCAAAAACCGTCTTTGCGCATTGACCCGGATGAATCGGAGCTTCCGGTTTGAGAAAATACGTTCGATTTCGTCGGCCTCATTTAGCCGCATGAAACCATGGTCGATAAAAATGCATGTAAGCTGTTCCTGTATTGCACCGGAAAGCATGCTTGCGCATACTGACGAGTCGACACCGCCTGACAACGCAAGAATCACCTGATTGTTGCGCACTTTCCCCTTAATTGCATCTGTCTGTGTTTCTATGTAATCGTCCAGTCTATAATCGCCTGTCGCGCCGCAAATATCATACAGGAACCTCTTGATAATCTCGCGCCCTCCATCGGTATGCTTCGTCTCCGGGTGAAACTGCACGGCATAGTGCTTTTTCGTGGCATCCTCACATGCAGCGATGCACGCCGTTGTAACCGCTGTTACACTATAGCCTTCCGGCAGGCGTGTTACCGCATCCCGATGACTCATCAACGCGGCAAATGGCTCTGCGGCATCCCCGATCAGTTCCGACGGGTGTGAGGGCGTCACAGCGACACGCCCGTACTCGCCTATGCTGCCATGCTTAACCTCGCCTCCTTGCATATAGCACATCAACTGCATACCGTAGCAGATGCCAAGTATGGGAATGCCTAATGAGAATAAACCAAGGTCACACTTAGGCGAATCAGTACGGAGCACGCTGTTCGGACCGCCTGTCAGGATCAAGCCAATTGGAGCAAGCTTATAAATTTCTTCAGCAGTAATGCCTCCCGGCACTATCTCAGAGTATACCGCTAATCCTCTAACAGTCCTTGCTATAAGCTCCTTATACTGCCCGCCGAAGTCGAGTACTAAAACAAGTTCATTCAAAAGTCTGTACCCCGTCATCTATAGTTTATTTAACGCGAAAGCCTTGACCGTATATAGGCATGGGCTGTGTTTTCAAAATGATCATCAAGCACCGGCAATTCAAACTCTCCGTATTTTGCATAGAGCGCTTTTTTTAAAATATGGTCGCACAATATCGGATTTTTTGGAAGCAAAGAACCGTGCGCATAAGAGCAAAAAACGTTTTTGTACCGCGCGCCCTCCGTTAAGTCTTCACCGTTGTTTCCAAATCCTTTTAGTACCTCCCCGAGCGGCTGCACACCGCTTCCAAGATATGTTTTTCCGGAATGGTTTTCAAATCCAACGACAGCCGCGCCTCCTTCAGATGGGTTGCATATAAACATATAGTCTCCAATCATCCGGTCTGTCTGGCCGATCGTGTGGAAGTCCAGTGCGCCGATAAAAGGTATTTCTATGTTGTCATGTGTTTTGTAGTATTCTCCCATTAGCTGGTATCCGGCGCAAATGCATAGAAATGTTTTTTCAGCTTCTACCGCGTCTTTTATTGCGGCGCTTTTTCCGCAGGAGAGATCTTTTAAGAGTATCTGCTGCTCAAAATCCTGTCCGCCCCCAATAAAGAAAATGTCGTACTTCCCGTAATCGAGCCGCGCGCCTAGCGGAACTTCATCCAAACACACAGCAATACCCCGCCACTCCAGGCGGCGAGTCATTGCAATGATGTTGCCCCGGTCTCCGTAAAGATTCAATATGTCCGGATACAGATGGCATATACTGATTTCCTTCATCAGTTCCCTATTCCTTATTCATAAATCGCTTTCACCGGGAAAAGCTTTGACAGAGCATGGCGAATGTCAAGCATTGCTGTATACGTTGGGAGTACAAAAACATGCCGGCCTTCTTTTGTGGCTTCGGCAATCAAGTTGCCATAATCACTGATGAGGCTTATTTCGTCCTCCGGAAAGCCGGCATACTTTAGCCTGAGGGCCATATCGTCCGCTCTTTCCCCAGTTACGTAAACCCTGAAGATCCTCTGTTTGATTTTTAATAGCATCTCAAAATCAACATCCCAAATCCAGGAGACGTCTGTCCCATCAGCAAGCCGGTCATTTAACGCCAACACGAGAGTCGCTTCAAAATCAGTGTTGGCTATGAAAGAAAGCACCTGGTCAAAACCCACCGGGTTTTTTACAAGCATTATGCGAACTTCGCATCCACTTATAATGAACTTCTCAGAGCGCCCGAAAGAGCTGCGGAACCGGTTGAGCGCACCGACAATGACAACACCGGGAAAACCGTAGACTGCAGCGGCGGCAGAGGCAGCAGAAGCATTGTAGATATTGTAAGTGCCGGGCAGATTGACACGCGAACTAAACGTCTCCTCAAGTATTCTAAGCTCTATTTCCGAAGATTCGGCATCCATCTGACAGATTCTTGTCACAGCGGCATCCGCCATTGGGCGGGCGTATCCGCATTCCTGACATCTGAACCCCCCAAGATGCCCATATGTCGTATAGTCATAGACATACTTCCCTTGACACTTGATGCAATATGCCGCGTCAGATAGTTTGGGCGCAGCTTCCTCTTCAACGGAACAGTCCACGCCGAAGTAGACAATCCTATTTGGCAAGCCTTCCGCAAGCGAAACGGTGAGGGAGCAGTCCGCATTAAGGCATAAAACTGCTTCCGGGCAGTTTTTCAGTCCCATATTGATTATGTCCGCTGTGTGCGCAATCTCACCATAGCGGTCAAGCTGGTCACGAAAAATATTAGTAACGACGACAACGCCAATCTCCAGATAGCGGGAAACGCTTCTGAAAGCAGCTTCGTCACACTCTATCACCGCATGGGAAAACCGGCTTTTTCCTGCAAGCGACGAATGAGCGGAAAAAGCCGCAGTAATACCGGAAAGCAGATTTGCCCCTGATCTGTTTGAAAAACATTTGACCCCGCCCATTATAAAGCTCTCCTCGATTATCCGGGCTGTTGTGGTTTTTCCGTTTGTGCCTGTAATTAGCGTAACCTTGACCCCGTATCCAAGAGTACTAAGCAAATCAGGGCAAACGCGCAAAGCAATTCTTCCGGGCATGTTTGTTCCGCCCCGGCCCAAAACGCGGAGAATGACCGAAGACAATCTGCAGAGAATCTGCGCTGCGACTACTCTCATGCTATAACAATAACTCATTCAAAAACACCTTTTTTTGCCCGCTCTGATCCCCCGCCTGTAAAGCAGGCAGCGCAAAAGTCCAAAGAGCACCTACCACATGCACGCTTTAGTCCGCCTATGCTGATGTAGCCTAGGCTGTCTGCGCCGATCTTCCGGCAGATGTCATCAATGCTCATATGGTTTGCTATCAGGTTTTCCTCGCTGTCTATATCCGTCCCGTAATGGCAAGTATGAAGGAACGGCGGGGATGATATCCTTAAATGGACTTCTTTTGCCCCTGCATTTTTCAGGCTTTTCACAATTTTCTCGCTAGTTGTTCCGCGAACGATTGAATCATCCACAAGCACAACCTTCTTCCCTCGGATATTTGCCGATAGCGGGTTGAGCTTCTGCCTGACGGCACTGTCGCGCTTGGTTTGCGTTGGGTAAATGAAACTTCTGCCGATGTATCTGTTTTTCACAAACCCCGCCACATGCGGGATACCGCTCCTCTCGCTGTAGCCGCATGCAGCATCGAGCCCGCTGTCAGGCACGCCGCAGACGATATCGGCGCCGGATGCGGGGTATTCCTCTGCTAATACAAGCCCCATGTTGTACCTTGCCTCGAACACGGACAGCCCGTCTATCACTGAGTCAGGCCTCGCAAAGTAGACATATTCAAAAATACACAAGCCGCGATGATTCTCTTTATCGTAAAGCTTCTCTCCTTGATGAATTATCGCGCCGTTTTCCATCAAGACAATCTCGCCGGGAAGCACATCACGCAGGAGTTCAAATCCGCAAACCTCAAGAGCGCAGCTTTCTGAAGCTACGGCGTATCCAATACCGTTTTTCCCAATGCAAAGTGGTCGGAACCCGTTCGGGTCGCGAACGGCGACAAGTTTATTATCCCCGCAAGCAATCGCAAGGCTAAACGCCCCCCGCAAACGCCCTGCCGCCTTAGTGACGCCGGATAAAACATCCTGCTCTTTTGTTATGTAGTATGCGATAAGTGACGACACGACCTCACTGTCGCTTGTCGCGCTGAACTGCAGACCGTTTTTCTTCAGCTCGTCACGCAGCTGAGCAGCATTCGAGATATTGCCGTTGTGCGCCGTTGCTATTCGTCCTGTCAGGTATTCGGTTAGAAACGGCCCGGCGTTTTCCCTTGCATTTCTGCCTGTGGTAGAATAGCGTGAGTGCCCGACGGCAGTTCTTCCTTTGGGCAGTCTTTCGAGTTTTTCTTCGCTGAATACTTCGCTGACAAGCCCAACATCCTTATAACACATGATTTTGTTGTCGTGAACGGTCGCAATCCCCGCGCTTTCCTGCCCCCTGTGCTGAAGCGCAAGCAAACCGTTGTATGTGACTCCCGCAGCCTCGTCTGTCGTCAAGCTGACGCCGAAAACTGCGCATTCTTCGTTTAATTTCCTCATTCTAATTAGCCGTATACAGTTGCTTGTATGGGTTTTTTGCGTTTGGTTTTAGCACATAGTACCTGTCCTCCATGAGCCGTCCCGCTTCCATACCAAAAATACCGGCAAACTCGCAGACATATTGCGCGATTTCATGCAAGTCACCATCACCGGCGATTTCTGCAGCAACTTGTTCGGGAAATGCCGTGAGCTTTTTATCTGTCCTTATGAATATTTTCCCTCCATGCATTCCCGTACCAGTAAAATTCCCGACCGGGGCCTGTGAAGCTCCGATACCCAAAACTACGATCAGCCCCCCGGCAAGGTACTCTCCCAGAAAACTGCCAACTTTACCCCCGATGACAATAGCAGGCTTTTTCTCTTTGTACTCTTTCATATGGATGCCCGTCCTATACCCGGCATCATCCCTTATGAAGATGCTCCCTCCGCGCATAGCATATCCGAGAGCGTCGCCGGCGCTGCCATGTACGATGATTTTACCGTCGTTCATCGTGTCACCTACAGCGTCCTGCGCGTTGCCGCTGACCTCTATTACACCGCCGTCAAGATATGCGCCAAGCGCGTTTCCGGGCGTCCCGTTTATCCTCAGCCTTTTCCCTCTCATCGCAGCGCCAATGAATCTTTGCCCGAAGCAGCCGTCAATGCAGACGTCTTCATTTGATTCTCTGACCTTTTTGTTCAACTCCTTGAAATCAAGGTCTATTGCAGATATATTCATACAACCATGCCTTTCCACATAAGTGTTTCACTTACTTCTCAACTGCAAGCTTTGCTATTCTGTCATCTTTTGTAAACGCCATCAGCCCCGGTTTTTCGCAGACGAGCCCGAAATCAATGGTGTCAAGCGGCGTGCGCTCGCGTATGAGGCTTGTATAAATGCCGGCCTTATCCACCTGTCCTATAAGTATATATCCGTTTAGCTTATTGTCGCTATAGAACAGCCTTTTATAGCATCCACCGTTATTCTCCGCGTATACCTCGCCGCTGTAACTCCCCGCTGTGATTACATGCAGGCCTAAAAACCCAATAGCATTCATCGGTATAGCCTTGTCAAAGCTCATATCGCCGCCGGCCATATTGACTCCCGCACACTCGCCCTGCATGTAGGCGTTAGGCAAAAGCGCCATGATCTTATCCTGACCGCTCGAAATGTCAAGCGTTAGCGTACAGTCGCCCGCTGCGTAGATATCCAGCGCCGTTGTTTCCGATTTTTCGTTAACGGCTATGCCCCGTTTTATTTCCGCTATCCCTTCAAGCAGTTTTGTGTTCGGCCGTACACCCACCGCTATGATAAGTATGTCAAAATTTAATATTTTCCCGCTTTCCAGAATAGCTCTGCCATCTTCAAAGCGCTTTATTGAAGCGGATAGGCAGAACTTGATCCCATTGCTTTCCAAGTGGCTGTGCACAATACGCGCACCCTCGTCGTCTAGAATGCTTGATAGTATTCCCGGCGCAAGATCAAGTACCGTTATGCAGCTTACACGCTTCAGAATACCTTCTGCGCATTTGAGGCCTATAAGCCCGGCGCCGACTATCAAAACACGTTTGCTTTGCTCTAAAGCCCCGTCCAGTTTGCGCACGTCGTCAAGGCTCATAAACGTGTATTTATCCTTTACCGCCGAAAGACCGTCAAACTCCGGGATAAACGGCGAAGAACCCGCTGCTACAAGCAGTTTGTCGTAGGGAACCCTGCTGCCATCAGACAAAACCGCAGCTTTCCCCTGTGCGTCTATCTTCGTTACATAAGCGTTTATAAACCTGACCTTGTTGTCGGAATAGAAATCGTCGTCTCTATACTTCAGGTTTTCCTCAGTTACCTTGCCCAGCAGTAAATATGATATGAGCGGGCGCGAGTATGTATGATGCGGTTCATCTGTGATTATTGTTATTTCGCCGTCGGCATCTATCTGCCGGATGCCCTCGACCGCTCCTATCCCCGCTGCGGAATTCCCTATGACAACATACTTCATCAGCCTAACCCTCTTTCCTCAAAAACGATAGCGTTGTTCGGACAGCCGCTCACGCAGGCTGGTTTTCCCACTGCTGTTTTTACGCACAGCTCGCACTTCTGCGCCGCTCCGCCGGCGGAGGCTGACACTGCGCCGAACGGGCAGCTTAGTATGCAGGTATAGCAGCCTACGCACCTATCATTGTTAATAGCAATTATACCGTCCGTAACGGTAATTGCGCCTGTTATGCAACCTTTGACGCACAAGGGTTCCCTGCAGTGGCGGCAGGATACCGCAAAGCTTATGTCGCCGCGCTCCTCAATTCTTATCCTCGGGTTTATTTTGATACCTTTGAGCGCACGCGCCATATCGCTCTCGCCGCTTCCTGCAAAAGCGCAGTAATACTCGCATAAATGGCACCCCAGGCACCATTTTTCGTTTACATAGACTCTTTTCACAGTTTGCCCCCACCTCACACTTTAATGTCAACGGTCATGCCTAATAGTTCTTTGTTAGCCTTTAGAATCATTTGAACATCAGAAAGGAATTCCTCAGTCTGCTCCTCGGCTCTGCCTGTAAACTTTTCTGCGCGCAATATGCTTTTTATCTCTTTTTCATTAATACTAAAACTTGCATCCGCCAAAATACGGGCAATTAAATCGTTTCGCTCCCCGCCCTGCTTTATCCTTCTCGCGGATTCGAGCGAATGAAGCCGGAGCCTCTCATGAAGCAACTGCCGATCGCCGCCTTTTTTGACGCAGTGCATCAGAATGTTTTCTGTCGCAATGAAAGGTAGCTCCTCGCTTAAATGCTTTTTTATTGTATGGGGGTAAACGACAAGTCCCTCGGCAATACTAATCATAAGCGCAAGAATCGCGTCTGCTGCAAGAAAGGCTTCGGGAATCGCTATGCGCCGGTTTGCGGAATCATCGAGAGTTCTCTCAAGCCATTGCGCGCTTGCCGTCAGCGCTGGGTTAAGCGCGTCCACTGTCACATAGCGGGCAAGTGCAGCAATGCGTTCGCTTCTCATCGGGTTGCTTTTGTATGCCATCGCGCTTGAGCCGACCTGCCCATCCTCATGAGGCTCGTCCACCTCTTTCATATGCGACATCAGGCGTATGTCATTTGAAAACTTGCATGCGCTTTGGGCAATGCCTGATAAAACTGAAAGAGTGTAGTAATCGATCTTCCTTGAGTATGTCTGCCCGCTGATGGCGTAGACCTTTGGCAAACCCATTTTCACCGCGATTTTCTGCTCCAAAGCTTTTACTTTGTCATGGTCGCCGTCAAACAGGGAAAGGAAGCTGGCCCCTGTGCCCGTCGTCCCCTTGCAGCCTAGCAGTTTAATGTTCTCCAACGTAAAATCCAGCTGCAGGAGGTCAAACAGCAAATCTTGTATCCACATTGCCGCGCGCTTTCCCAGCGTTGTTGGCTGAGCCGGCTGAAAATGCGTATACGCAAGGCATGGCAGGCTCTTGTATTTCTCTGCGAATCCGCACAGTTTTTCAACTGCGTTTATTAGCAGTTTTTTGATTTGGCCAAGCGCGGAGCGTTGCAAAAGGATATCGGTGTTGTCGCCCACATAGCATGAGGTCGCTCCGAGATGAATGATAGGCCTTGCCTTGGGGCATTGCTCTCCGTAGGCACGGATATGCGCCATGACGTCGTGCCGTGTCTCGGCTTCAATTTCTGCCGCCGTTTCATAGTTAATGTCGGTCACATGTGCTTTCATTTCATCAATCTGATCTATGCTTATTTCAAGCCCCAGCTCCCGCTGGCTTTCAGCAAGCGCAACCCATAGCTTTCGCCACGTTGAGAACTTGTTATCATCAGAAAAAATGTATTGCATTTCACGGCTTGCGTACCTTTTGCACAGAGGGTTTTCATAACGGTCAGTCATCTATAAGCCTCCTCATGCACTCGGCGTATATATCCGCCGTTTTGCTTAAAACATCGTCAGGAACCATGTCAAATTGCATTTCCCCGCCCGCTTTGTTGTTTGTCAGCCAATCCCTTATAAACTGTTTGTCATAGCTTTTTGGCGAAACCCCGGTTTGATAATCGTCAAGATTCCAGAATCTGCTTGAATCCGGCGTGAATACTTCATCAGCCAGATATAGCTTGCCGTGTGCATCAAGGCCAAACTCGAACTTTGTATCTGCGATGATGATACCTTTTTTATACGCATATTGGTAAAACGCGTCGTATAGCTTAAAACTAGCTTCCCTTATTCTGCCCGCTAAATCAGCGCCAATAACATCCCCTACTTCCTTAAAGGAAATGTACTCGTCATGCCCTGTACGCGCTTTTGTCGCCGGGGTCAAAAGCGGGGCTTCAAGTTTATCAGCCAGTTTATATCTGCCCTGTATTGCGTGACCGCAAAACTCCCGGTTTTGGGAGTATGCTTCCCACATATTCCCAAAAATATATCCTCTAACTATGAATTCAAACGGCAGAATCTTTACTCTTTTCACCAGAACTGCCCGCCCCTCGAACCCGCTTTTTTGGAAATACTCCGGCATATCCTTGAGATTGCTCGAAATAACGTGATTTGGTATTATATTCTTCGTGAAATCAAAGCAAAACAAAGACACAGCGTTTAAGACCTTCCCTTTACCCGGCACGGTTTTGGACAGGACCACATCAAACGCGGAAATCCTGTCTGTAGTGACAAGCACAAGCTTGTCGTCCGAAACCTCGTATATATCCCTAACTTTTCCGCTTGCCATCTTTATCATCCCATTATTCCCCCGCATGTTTTATACCTAAAATATCCAGCTCTTTTTCATTCAGACCGACGCCGCGCAGCATGAGCCTGTTTCCTTTCAAGCTCTCAATTGAGTTTATGCCCATGCCGCCCATCATCTCTTTTATTTCGTGCTGCCATGCGCTCAGCAGGTTGACAAGCCGCTCATATCCTATGTCCGGATTGAGCCGCTTTACTAATTCCGGCGCCTGCGTCGCGACCCCCCAGTTGCATTTTCCTGTCTGGCAGCTTCTGCAAAGGTGGCAGCCAAGGGCAATAAGTGCCGCCGTCCCAATATAAACACTGTCTGCGCCCAGCGCGATTGCCTTTATAATATCAGCGCTTGAACGGATACTGCCCCCGACTACTATTGATACATTGTCGCGTATACCCTCGTCTCGCAGACGCTTGTCTACTCCCGCCAGCGCAAGCTCTATAGGAATCCCGACATGGTCGCGTATGCGCGTCGGCGCAGCGCCGGTCCCGCCCCGGAAACCATCGATCGCAATAATATCCGCGCCGCTTCTGGCTATTCCGCTCGCTATCACTGTGACATTATGGACAGCCGCTATCTTGACGATCACAGGCTTTGCATAATTAGTCGCCTCTTTCAGCGAATATACGAGCTGCCGCAGATCCTCAATCGAGTAAATATCATGGTGCGGCGCAGGGGATATAGCGTCGCTGCCCTCCGGAATCATCCTCGTGCGCGATACGTCTCCGACGATTTTTGTGCCCGGCAGATGCCCGCCGATCCCGGGTTTTGCACCCTGCCCCATTTTTATTTCAACCGCCGCTCCGCTGTTGAGGTATGCAGGATGAACGCCAAACCGCCCCGACGCGACCTGTACTATCGTGTTTGCTCCGTACTTGTAAAAATCTTCATGCAGACCGCCCTCGCCAGTATTGTATAGAATGCCCAGCTCAACGGCTGCGCGGGCGAGGCTCTCGTGCGCGTTGTAGCTTATAGAGCCGTAACTCATGGCTGAAAACATGACCGGCATAGACAGCCTGAGCTGCGGCGGCATATTGTTTATAATTTTTCCGTCTACGCCGCGCTCTATCTCCCGCGGTTTTGCGCCAAGGTATACCCGTGTCTCCATCGGTTCGCGCAACGGGTCTATGGACGGGTTAGTCACTTGCGATGCGTTTATTAGTATTTTGTTGAAATACACCGGATACTCTTCCGGATTGCCCATGCTCGAAAGCAATACGCCGCCGCTTCCTGCTTGGCGGTAAATCTCGTCAATGATCTTGCCGCTCCAGTTTGCGTTTTGCCTGTATGTGTTGCCGCTTTTCACGATTTTCAAAGCACGGGTAGGGCATAGCGCTACACAGCGGTGGCAGTTTGCGCACTTTGAGTCGTCGCAGACCATTTTGTCTTTTTCTGCTATGTACTCATGCGCACCGTTTGCGCACTGGCGCTCACAAGCGCGGCAGGTTATGCACCTGTCGTTATCGCGGGCAGCCTCATATTCGGGATACAAATAATTTACCGCCATTACTCGCCGCCCCCATTCATTTTAACGATTACCGGCTGTCCGCCCATAGGCGACCAAACCTTGTCCAAATCTTGCTCGACAATGCGGATGGCCGCTTCTTCGCTCGCGATATAAACAATATCGCCTTTCTCTCCGACCACCATGCTTCGCAGCTTGAGCCTGTCATTGAGCGCCATCATCCCGCCCTCAAAACCGACGAGTATCGAAAACGGCCCGGTTATTAGCTGTGAGCCAAACATGATTCGCAAGTACTCGTGCGTCATCTTTTCCTCAGGCGGCATATTCTCTATTGTCTGCCAGAACGGAGCTGCGATGACAGATGCGATTTCATTAAGGTCAAGCCCTTTTTTCCTATGGAGATAATCAAATAGATAAGTAATGACCTCTGTGTCTGTCTGCAGCGTGCATTTATAGCCGTACATCTCAATCGCGCGGCGGTTGGCGTCGTAGGACGATATCTCGCCATTATGCACTACGGAATAGTCCAGCAGTGCAAAGGGATGCGCCCCCCCCCACCATCCCGGAGTATTCGTCGGATACCGCCCGTGCGCCGTAAAGCACCAGCCCTCGTACTCCTCAATCCGGTAAAACCTCCCGACGTCCTCCGGAAATCCGACGGCCTTGAACACGCCCATGTTTTTGCCGCTTGAAAACACGAACGCACCGTCTATTTGAGTGTTGACACGAAACACGCACTTGGCTGTAAACTCCCGCTCATCAAGCTGGCTACTTGCAAGCTTCGTGTGCAGCGGCGTCAGGAAATACCGCCATATAAGCGGCTCGTCCGTAATTTCTTTTATCTTCCTTGTCGGGATTTTGGAGAGGTTGATTATGTCAAAATGCCGCTCCAGAAAATCCTCACACTCGCGTTTTGCATAAGTCGATTCGTAGAATATATGCATAGCATAATAGTCCTTGTACTCCGGGTATATGCCATATGCCGCGAATCCGCCGCCAAGACCGTTCGATCGATCGTGCATGACTGTGATGGATTTTATAATCGCATCGCCGCCCATTCTCCGGCCGGTCTTGTCGATGATACCTGATATTGCACAACCGGATGGTATGCGCACCTGCCCCTCACGTTGCATATAAAAACCTCCTTATACGACTCATTGCCTCAACCGTGTTTTCCCTGCTTCCGAACGCGGTCAGGCGGAAAAAACCCTCGCCGTTTGCGCCGAATCCCGCTCCGGGCGTACCAACGACATTGGCTTTTTCAAGTAGACAGTCAAAAAACTCCCAAGAAGACATTCCGGCGGGGCATCTTAGCCATATATACGGTGAGTTTTTGCCGCCTGTGAACCATACGTCAAGTTCTTTCAGAGTTTCGGAGATGATGCGGGCGTTTTCCAGATAATAGTCAATGTTTTTCTCTATTTGCTCAAGCCCTTCCCCGGTAAAGACTGCTTCCGCGCCGCGCTGTATGATATACGGCACTCCGTTGAACTTCGTAGTCTGACGACGCAGCCAAAGCTTGTTTAGCGGAGTGCCTTCCCGAACAAGCTCGTGCGGCAAGACTGTGTAACCGCACCTTGTCCCCGTAAAACCTGCAGTTTTGGACAGCGAGCAGAACTCGATCGCGCACGATTTTGCCCCGGCTATTTGGTAAATGCTCACGGGCAAAGACTTATCGCGGACGAAAATCTCATATGCCGCGTCAAAGAGGATGACAGCGCTGTTTAATTGGGCATAATCGACCCATGCTTTGAGCTGCGGCTCGCTGTATACTGCCCCTGTCGGGTTGTTTGGCGAACACAGGTAGATGATGTCCGCCTTTACGTCTTTATTTGGCAGCGGCAAAAATGCATTGCCTTCATTCCCGTCTAAGTAGATGATTTTCCGTCCTGCCATGATGTTAGTATCCACATAGACAGGATATACCGGGTCCGGTATCGCGACTATATTGTTTTGGGAGAAAATATCGAGGATATTTCCAAGGTCACTTTTTGCTCCGTCGCTGATGAAAATCTCATCGTCGCTCAACGTCACACCCTTTTTCCCATAGTACCCGGCGACAGCATGGCGCAAAAATGCATATCCCTGCTCCTCGCCATAGCCGCGAAATGAGCCTGCCTCGCCCATCTCCAAAACGGCGCGCTGCATGGCTTCTGTCACAGCTGGGACAAGCGGAAGCGTGACATCGCCTATTCCCATGCGAATGACTCTCTTGCCAGGCTTTTCCTCTGTGTACCTGCTAACCTTTTTCGTTATTGTTGAAAACAAGTAACTGTCTTTTAGGCTAAGGTAATTCTCATTTATCTTCATAATCAACGCATCTCCAAATAATCGCCGCGCCCTGCCCCGACGGACACATATTTTACCGGCCGCCCGACGGCGCTTTCGATAAACCTGATATACTTCACCGCAGCAGAGGGCAAATCCTCCGGTCTCCGGCACTTTGATATATCGGTATTGAATCCTTTGTGATATTCAAATACCGGTTCAGCCCGCACTAGCTTATCGCCTGACGGAAAACTGTCCGTTATAGCTCCGTCGATTTTATATGCAACGCAGACCGGGATTTTATCCATGTAAGAAAGTACATCGAGTTTTGTCAGCGCAACTTCGTCAGCGCCCTGAACATGCACTCCGTATCTGCTGGCAACAACGTCAAACCCGCCAACGCGCCGAGGCCTGCCTGTTGCCGCCCCATATTCGGCTCCGGCCTCGCGCAGGGCGGATGCCTCGTCGCCGGACATCTCTGCCGTGAACGGTCCTTCGCCTACACAACTGGAATAAGCTTTCATTACACCATAAACGCGGTCAAGTTTAGCGCCGGGAATTCCCGCACCGGTAGTTGCATATGACGCCAGTGTATGCGACGACGTCGTAAAAGGGTAAATTCCATAATCAATGTCCCGAAGCGCACCGAGCTGAGCTTCAAACATTATATTCTTGCCTCCGCCGACAGCAGCGGCCAGATACTCCGTCGTGTCAGTGATATACGGCTTCAACCGCGCCCCATATTTGTCGAGCCAGCGCAGCGTTTCGGACAAATCCGCCGGGTCTGAACCGTATGCGTTCATAGTCATGTTCTTCCACTGCAGGATATCGTCGAGCTTTTGCTTCAGGCCTCCTTTATCGAGCAGGTCGCCCGCACGCAGGCCCTTTTTCATATACTTGTCGCCATACGCAGGCGCAATTCCGCGGCGGGTGGAACCGTATTTCTTATCGGCTAGGCGTTCTTCTTCCAGAATATCCTGCTTTTTGTGATATGGCAGGCATATAAATGCTTTGTCACTGACTTTAAGGTTTTCAGGGGTAATGCTGACGCCTTTATCACCAAGAGATTCAAGCTCCCCTGAAAAATGTTCAGGATCGATTACCATCCCGCCGCCCATGATGTTTACGACATTGTCGCGCAAAATCCCTGACGGCAGTAAGTTCAGTATGAATCTGCCGCGCTCGTTTACGACTGTATGCCCTGCGTTGTTGCCTCCCTGATAACGGCAAATCACATCGTACCCTTCGGAGAGCAAATCGACCATGCGGCCTTTCCCTTCGTCCCCCCAGTTAATTCCAACCACTGCCGTAAGCACTTCGCTTCACCTCGTCACATCGGTATTCATGCTTTGAGGGGTTTTCGCCTCTTATGTCATAGCGCCGCCCTCATGCAAGTAAAATAAAAAACGCTCATCACATCATGTATCGGATGCACACCCGGCGGCACATCTCCTGCCGGATGATTTCCATATCATGTAATGAACGCCTTTGTTCAACTGCGGCCACTATACGATAAAACCGTCGTTTTGTCAATGGGAAAAGAAAAAAATAGTTCTTGCTTTTTTTTTAGCTCTCTGTTAGAATGTTTCGGCATTGACGCACGGTTCCTGATTTCTTGCTTTGTGTTGCGCAAAGTGCGCAATTGGCGGAAAGATGACGGCGCCGGAGGAAAGACGCCCGCGCTCTATGCGGGTGTTCTTATTAACAAATAATGGAGGAAAACCAATGTCAGTAGTATCAATGAAGCAGCTTCTCGAAGCCGGAGTTCATTTCGGCCACCAGACAAGACGATGGAACCCAAAAATGGCGCCGTACATTTACATGGAGCGCAACGGAATTTACATTATTGACCTGCAAAAGACAGTACGAAAACTGGAGGATGCGTACAATTTCATTCGCGAGGTGAGCGAAAACGGCGGTTCAGTGCTCTTTGTCGGAACAAAAAAGCAAGCGCAGGACGCGATAAAAGAAGAAGCTGAACGCGTCGGAATGTTCTTTGTAAACGCCCGGTGGCTCGGCGGAATGCTTACGAACTTCAAAACTATGCGCATGCGCATAGACCGTCTGGCACAGCTGCGCAAGATGCAAGAAGACGGAACGTTCGATATTTTGCCAAAAAAAGAAGTCATAAAACTAACAAACGAGATCAACAAACTCGAGAAATATCTTGGCGGCGTCAAAGAAATGAAAAGGCTGCCCGCCGCACTGTTTATCATCGATCCTCGCAAGGAGCGCAACGCGATCGCCGAGGCTCGGAAGCTGGGTATTCCTATAGTTGCTATAGTTGACACAAACTGCGACCCCGACGAGATAGATTATATCATCCCCGGCAACGACGATGCGATCCGCGCGATAAGGCTTATCTCGCAAGCCATGGCAAACGCTGTTATGGAAGGACGCCAAGGCGCCGATGCATTGGAAGCTGACGAGGCGGAGGGCGCCGCCCCCGTGCCTGCCAATGCCGTGCCTGCCAATGCCGCACCGGTCAATACCGCGCCGGTCAATGCCGCGCCGGCCAATACCGCACCGGCCAATATCGCACCGGTCAATACCGCGCCGGCCAATGCCGCGCCGGCCAATGCCGCGCCGGCCAATGCCGCGCCGGCCAATGCCGCGCCGACCAATACCGCGCCGGCCAATGCCGCGCCGGCCAATGCCGCGCCGGCCAATGCCGCGCCGGTTGACACTGCGCCGGTCGATGCACCGGCAGATAAAAGCCCGGAAAATACACCTGAGTAATATAACGCGCGAAAGGATTGAAAATACTATGTCATTTACCGCAAAAGATGTTAAAGAGCTTCGCGAGGCAACCGGAGTAGGCATGATGGACTGCAAAAGAGCATTGACCGAGTCTGACGGAGACATGGAAAAAGCGATTGCCTATCTTCGTGAGCAGGGCCTCGCAACCGCTCAAAAAAAAGCAGGCAGAATTACTGCTGAGGGCGTGGCTTACGCCGACGTATTCGGGGACGTAGGCGTAGCTGTCGAAGTCAACTCCGAAACTGACTTCGTGGCTAAAAATGAGATGTTCATCGGTTTTGTAAAAGGCATCGCCGAGGTTGTAGCAACCGGAGCGCCGGCTGATGTGGACGCACTTCTGGCAAGCAAATACCCCGGCGCCGACAAAACAGTGTCCGAGCAGCAGCAGGAGATGATCCTCGTGATCGGCGAGAACATCTCTGTGCGCCGGTTCGTCAGATACAGCGATGGACTGAGCATTCCATATGTCCACGCGGGCGGCAAGATAGGCGTTGTGGTCAACCTTAATGTCTCCGGTGTTTCAGATATGGATGCCGTAACTGAGCTTGGAAAAGATATTGCTATGCAAATCGCGGCTATGAGGCCGCTGTACCTCGACGTCTCCTCTGTAGACCCGGCTGAGCTAGAAAAGGAAAAGGAGATACAGTACAACAAGGCGTTTGAGGAAAACAAGGAGAAAAACCTGCCTGACGAAAAAGCCCGTCAGATTGCCGAGAACATGGTCAAGGGCCGCATAAATAAGTTTTATGAAGACATATGCCTGCTCAACCAGCCGTTTGTCAAGGGTGATAAAATAACGGTTGAGAAGCATGTGAAGCAAACTGCCAAAGAGCTTGGCGGCGAGATTGCCATCAAAGCGTTCACACGTTTTGAAAAAGGCGAGGGAATAGAGAAAAAACAGGACGATTTTGCCGCCGAAGTCGCTGAAATGGTTAATAAATAGTTTGGGGGATAATTATGCCGGAAATGAATGTTACTTTACCGTTGGATGCAGTGAAAATAGACGAGAAAACATACCGTATTGAGGACAACGGTGTTCGTTGCCTGCTTTTTATAGGCACGGAACGCGCTTTGCTTGTCGATACGGGTTTTGGCCAAACCGGAAGCCTGAAAAAGCTCGTTGAGTCGCTCACGGACAAACCGCTGATGCTTGTTATTACTCATGCCGATCCTGACCATATAGGAAATAACGCGGAGTTCGGAGAGGCGTATTTGCATCCGGCTGAAATGGCGCGTTTTTCATTAAGCGAAAATCCGAACTCGCAAGCCTCCTTTATTTGGGAAGGCGACGTTATAGATATCGGCGGCCGCAAATTTGAGGTCGTCCTCATACCCGGCCATACACCGGGCAGCATAGCGCTGCTCGACCGTGAGAACCGTATTATCGTGTCCGGCGACAGTATATCGGCAGGTCCTGTATTCATGTTTGGAGAAGGCCGCAACATTTACGCATACATGGCGAGTTTGGAAAAACTCATCGCAATGAAAAACTCATTTAGCGAAATCTATCCGTCGCACGGCCCGCTGCCTTTGCAAGCGGGGCAAATCGACAAATCACTCGCCGCTGCAAATAAGCTGCTCTTGAATGAGATTTCTCCCGAGGAGCCACCGTTCCCGCTCCCTGCGAAAATGTACATGCATGACGGCGCCGGTTTCTTTTATTGAGTTCCCTGATCATCAACCGTGAAACTGAACGTTGCTACTGAGCTTGGTTCCTTTCCAAGCCCTGCAGCGAATGCCTTTATAGTCACGCTCTCAGTAAGAATCAGCGGTGCTATGAGATGCGGCTGAAAGTAACTGGCAGAGCGATTGTAGACATGGCTGCTATAGTCAGGCTCGCTGCCGTCAAGCGTGTAGTAAATGCGTATGCTGTCCATACTGTCATGAAGAAAACTCAGTTCCGCCTCGGCGTTGACAATGCTGCCGTCGGCTATTGATGTATCCGGCGCCGCCCATGCGCCCTGCGGGGCTGACAAGACTTCGATTTGGACTAGGCCTGCGACAAAGGCTGAGGTGTTTACTTCCCACGGACCGTTATGTCCAAAAAACACGCGCAGGTTTTCCTGCCTCACATTGCCAATGTCCCCCCATTCCCATGCAACTACCGGCTCGACTGCCGAAGCCCCGCTGCTTCCGGCGGGTCTATGATTTGCGTAAGAAAGCCGCGTATCAAAAACCTGGCTGTATGCAACTGTGAAATTGTACCCGTCGGCAGCCGTGAATTTAAAGCTGGCGGCACTGCTCAACAAACCTGCCTGCTGCAGAAGATATGGCAACGAGATGCCATGTGCCGATGTGTGTCCGTAACTAGGCCAGTTATTAGTGGTGGAATAGGTATTTTCACGGTACCCTTCACTCATGGACTGCAGCCTACCTAGCGTCCACGTTGTTTCACTGCTAACGCCGTCTCCCAGAATGGTAAGCGCTATCGGCCCGTCGTCAGGCGGCGCCGGTTCCGGCTGCTTCGCCGGCGGCTCCTGGGATGGCGGCGTTGATGGCGGCGTTTCAGGGGGTGATGTTTGCGGGGAGGCCTCATTGTCATGCTGATTGCTCGGCGTGCTGTCCTGCTGGTTTCCCGGAGTGCCGGCCGTCGCCGGCGCCGCTTCTGTACCCGGCGGCGTATTTTGTGCTGACTGTGCAGGAGGCGTGTGCTCAGGCTGAGCGGCGGTTTCTGCGCTGTTTTCATTGGTTTCATTTTGATTTGCAATCTGCGGCTGAACCGGCGTTTCGCCTGTTTCGCCGCTTTGATCATTAATAACAGATTCACCGGGCGAGACCTCGCCCGCATCAATGCCGGACTCCGAAATGCCGGTTGCACAAGCTGCGCCTATAAGCAGCACCAGGCACAGTGACGCAATTAATAGCAGTACTCGCGCATTGCTCATAATATCACCTATCATTCCCAGTTGAAATACGTTGCGTTCGTCGCGAGGTGCCCCCCGTCTACAGGGAGGGCGACTCCGGTTATATGGGATGATTCGTCTGAGGCAAGAAATGCTGCAACTGCCGCGATTTCTTCAGGTCGCCCCAATCGGCGCATCGGATTCTGCGTGCGGTTTTGCTTTGCGTATGCTTCCGGGCTCATCTGTCCGCTGACGCTTTCCCACATTGGCGTTTCTATCTGACCAGGGCATATAGCGTTGGCTCTTATGCCTTGCTCGGAATAATCGCAAACTATGCATTTCGTCAGCCCAATAACTGCATGTTTTGCGCACACATAGTCCGAAGCAGACGGAGTCCCAATCAGCCCGCCGACTGACGATGTAAAAATTATCGAACATGGGTCATCTGTTTTCAGCATATGCCGGATTTCATGTTTGGCGCAGTAAAAAGCCCCAAATAGATTAACGCGCATAACGTGTTCCCAGTCCTTGCTGTCAACCTCCCCAACCGGCGCCCTAGTCATCATAACTCCTGCATTGTTCATCGCAAAATTGAGCTTTCCAAAAACAGAGGCGGCCTTTTCGGTAGCCTTCGCAACGCTATCCTCGTCGGATACGTCCACAGTCATGCACAAAACCTCAAGCCCCGGTTTTTCTCTTAGAATCATATCCTTTGTTTCCATGAGCTTATCTTCTGATATGTCAAACAGCGCTACGAGCGCGCCCTCCCTAGCAAAGCGGATTGCACATGCCCTGCCAATCCCCGTGCCGGCCCCCGTGACAATTCCCATTTTTCCGTTTAGCAACATAACCTTTACCTCCCAGCTTTCTCACTTTCATCCTTCAGCTTTTTGAAACCAGTCTGCGATAGTTCTTTTTCCCTCTACGAATGATAATGCCCTCGCCCGCGCATTCATCAAACGTGAAGCTAACTCCAAACGACGTGATTTTTTGCCCGCCAACCTCGACTCCGCCTTGCTCAACGGCTCGGCGCGCTTCAGACTTTGAAGGGCACAATCCGGATATCTGCAGCATCGATAGAATATCTATCTCCCCGCCGCTAAAATCCGCTTCCGTCAGTTCAACAGACGGCATGTCGGCAGCGCCGCCGGATTTAAACAGTTCCTGAGCAGTCTCCTGTGCCTGCACGGCTATATCGCTGCCATGAACCAACGCGGTCAGTTCATATGCAAGTGTCTCTTTTGCGCGGTTTAGCTCCTCGCCCTGCCAGTTTTCCATCTCTTTTATCTGTTCAAGCGGCAGAAAGGTTAGGAGCTTCAGGCACTTTATTACGTCTGAGTCCGCAACGTTGCGCCAGTATTGGTAAAAATCGAATGGGCTGGTCTTTTTGGGATCGAGCCATACGGTGCCTTTGGCTGTCTTTCCCATCTTTTCCCCGTCTGCGTTAAGCAGCAGTGTAATAGTCAATGCATGCGCGTCTCGGCTAAGTTTGCGGCGTATGAGTTCAGTGCCTGCCAGCATGTTCGACCACTGGTCGTCGCCGCCAAACTGCATATTGCAGCCATAACGGCGATACAACTCGAAAAAGTCGTAAGCCTGCATCACCATATAATTGAATTCCAGGAACGTCAATCCTTTCTCCATGCGGTTTTTGTAGCATTCTGCCGTAAGCATGCGATTAACTGAAAAATGCGGCCCAACATCTCGTAAAAACTCAAGGTAGTTCAGTTCTCGAAGCCAGTCAGCATTGTTTGCCATTAATGCTTTGCCATCTGTGAAGTCGATGAACTTCGACATCTGTGATTTGAAGCATTCACAGTTATACTCGATTGTTTCAATCGTCATAAGATAGCGCAGGTCTGTCCTGTTTGACGGATCG
>Ga0099364_10004059_pt1 | contig 22285 bp, 29 predicted proteins | sample TergutTh196P3_FD_73070 | JGI IMG/M metagenome (GOLD analysis project Ga0099364, IMG submission 73070) | Microcerotermes parvus P3 segment gut microbial communities from Pointe-Noire, Republic of the Congo - Th196 P3 | ecosystem: Host-associated > Arthropoda: Insects > Digestive system > Gut ...
CGATTAGGGGGGGGATTTGAGGGGGGCGGTGCGGCGGCGCGAGGTTCGGGAAGCGGGCTTGAGGGTGGTGGACGCGGTGAAGGGAGAGACGGCGGCGGCGCGCCCCGCGCCGCAAGTCCCGCCGCCGCGGACGTACACGGCGGTGAGCGGCGACACCCTTTGGGCGATTGCCAAGCGGTTTTTGGGCGACGGGGCGCGCTGGCCGGAGATTCACGCGCTCAATCTGGATACGGTGAGCAACCCGAATATGATTTTCGCGGGTCAGATATTGCTGCTGCCATAGGAGGTTTGGCGTATGTTACAAATCAGTATATCGCGCGGGGAGGGGCATCCGCTTTATTTGCCCTCGGTGTTTGACGGGGCGGCTTGGGAGACGGAGGCCGACGCGCCGGGAAGGTTTACCTGCGGCCTGCCGGACAGCCCGGGGCTGGATATCGGGGAGGGGTATGCCCTCTCCGCCGTCTGGGCGGGGGAGAAGGTTTTTTACGGGCATATTTTTTCGCGCCGCTATGATGAAAGCGGTCTGGTGCGGGTGACCGCCTATGACCAGATGAGATACTTGAAATACCGCGATTCCGTCGCGTATGACGGGGTGACCGCTTCGGCGCTGCTGCGGCGGGTCGCCGCGCCGCACCCGTCGCTGCGGGTGGGCGAGACGGCGGAGACGGGGGTTTTGCTGGAGCCGAAGGCTGAGGACGGCAAGGCCCTGCTGGATATTTTGCGCGGCGCGCTCCGGGAGACGGAGGCGGCGGGCGGCGGGCGGTTTATCCTCTATGACGATTTCGGCCGGCTGACGCTGCGCCGCGCTTGGGATTTGCGGCGGGATGTTTGGATTGGCGCGGAAAATGGGCGGGCTTTTGTACGGACGCTATCTATTGATATAGACACGTACAACCACATAAAGCTCATCTGCGACACGCGGCGGGGGCGTTCGGTGACGGTGGCTTCCGACGCGGGGACGGAGGCGGAATGGGGCAAATTGCAGTATACGGAAAGAATCGCCGACGACTTCAACGCCCGTTTCAGGGCGGAGGAGCTGCTGAAACGCCACAACCGGGCGCGGCGGGAGATTTCGGTCGGCGGGGTTCCGGGCAGGCCCGCCGTCCGCGCGGGCTGTTCGGTGGTCATCGCCAAGGAATTGGCGGGCGGGGACGGCGACGCGCTTTGCTTTGTGGAGCGGGCGCGGCATGTCTGGCGGGACGGCGGGTATGTGATGGACTTGGACTGTGTTTGATAGGGAGGTTATGGTATGGCGAATTTGTTAGCGCTGATTAAGCGGGCGGCGGTGGAAGCAGTGGAGGCGGGCGCGCCCTGCGGGGTGTTCTTCGGGCGGGTGACGGCCACCGCGCCGCTGACCGTGAGGCTGGACAGCCGCTTTGTTTTGGAGAGCGGGCATCTGTTGAGGGCCGACCGCGCGGCCCACCTGAGAGAGGGCGACGCGGTGCTGCTTCTGCGGGCGCAGGGCGGAAAGAGGTATGTCATTCTTGACACGATGAGGGAGGGGACGCTATGACGCCGCGGGCGAGGATACCCGAATACCGTTTGGAATGCGCGCCGGACGAGACGTACCGCCTGCACGGGCTGCCGCGCGGCGGGCGGGCGGCGGGGCCGCTGACCGTGACCGACGGCCGCATTGACGGCGCGGAAGCGGTGGGGCAGGCCATCGCGCTGATGCTGAACACCGAGCGGTGCCGGTATCCCATTTATTCGTGGGACTACGGCGTGGAGCTGGACGATTTGTCCGGGCAGCCGGCGTCCCTCGTTAAACCGGAGCTGGAGCGGCGGGTGCGGGAAGCGCTTACGCGGGACGACCGCGTGACGGGGGCCGACGGGTTTGTGTTCAGCCACGGCAAGAAGGCGCTGCGCTGTGTGTTTACGGCGCGCACGATTTACGGAGATTTGGAAGGAGTGGGGTTTGATGCCAATATCCTATGAGATGATTTTAGACAGGATGCTTGCCCGCGCGAGGGAGGATTGCCCGGAGCTGGACATACGGGAAGGCTCGCTGATTCACGCCGCGCTGGCGCCCGCCGCCGCTGAACTCGGCTTGATGGCCCTTGAGCTGGACTTGGTTTTGAGGGAGAGCTTTGCCGATACGCAGAGCCGGCCCTTTCTGGCGCGGCGCGCCGCCGAACGGGGCGTTTTTGCCAAGGACGGGACGAAAGCGCTGAGGCTGGGCGAGTTTGACGCGGAGATCCCGGACGGGGCGCGCTTCGCGCTGGGGGATTTGCTTTACAGGGCCGCCGGGCCGCGCGGGGAGGGGCTGTATCTGCTGGAATGTGAGACGTCCGGCGTTTGCGGGCATCTTGACTTCGGGGATTTGACGCCGGTGGACTACATCCCGGGGCTGACGGATGCGAGGCTGGGCGAGGTGATTGAATACGGCGCCGACCCGGAGACGGTTGAGCAGCTTCGCCGGCGGTATATGCAGTCGCTGGAGTCCATCGCGTTCGGGGGGAACGCCGCCGATTACATCCAGAAGGCGGGCGCGCTGCCGGGTGTGGGCGGGGTGAAGGTCACCCCCGCGTGGCAGGGGGGCGGGACAGTTTTGCTGACCGTGACCGGCTCGGACATGACGACGCCGCCGCCCGGACTGACCGAGCGGATACAGGCCGCCATCGACCCCGCGCCGGGAAAAGGGGCGGGCATCGCCCCGGTGGGGCATAGGGTGACGGTGCGCGGCGCGGAGGAGGCGGCCGTGCATATCTCGACGGCGTTTGTCTTCGCGCCGGGATGCGAATTTGAGTCCGTCAGGCCGCTGCTGGAGCGGAGCGCGGAGGATTATTTCGCCGCGCTGCGCGCGCGGTGGCCGGACGAGGAGACGCTGATTGCGCGGGTGAGCGGGCTGGAGCAGCGGTTTTTGACCGTGCCGGGGGTTGTGGACATGACCGGGACGCGGCTGAACGGCGCGGCGGGGAATCTGGCGCTGCCGCCGAACGCGCTGCCGGTGCTGGGAGGACTCAGCCATGACGGATAGGCGGCTGGACGGCTGGCTGCCGCCCCTTTTGGGTCTGGCGCGGGAATACCGTGTCCTGCTGGGCGCGGAGCAGCCGGAGATTGACGGGCTTTGGCTGGCGGTGAGGCGGCTTTGGGCGGAGCAGTTTATTGACAGCGCGGGCGAGGAGGGTATCCTGCGCCGCGAGGGGATGATGCGGCTGCCGCCCGCCGGGGATTTGGAGACGCGGAGGGGCGCGGTGCTGGCGCGTTGGCGGGAGACGCCGCCCTTTACCAAGGAAACCTTGGAGACGGTTTTGACGGAATTGTGCGGGGCGAAACGGTTTGAGACGGAGATGGACGCCGTTCGCTGCGAACTGATTGTGCGCCTCGCGCCCTCCGTTGCGGCGGAGGCGGTGACGGCGATGCTGGCGAGACGCCTGCCCGCCAACATCGCGGTGAAGACCGGGCTGCTGTTTATTTCCCACAGGCGTCTCGCGGCGCACCGGCATCGGGAATTGGCGGCGCGGACACACAAAGAATTAGTTGAGGAGGCTATATAATATGTCGGACAGGACGACTCATTACGGCTTGATTAAGCCCAGCGCGGATGATTACTACAGCATAGACGATTTTAACGCCAACGCCGACGCCGTGGACGCGGCGCTGAAAGCGGTTTCTGACGGGGCGGAGCCGGCGCGGGCCGTCGCTACGCCCGCCGAGGCGACGGCGGGGATTGGCGGGGCTGTGCGCGGATGGACGGCGCAGCGCGTGAGACTGGCGGCGGACGCCGCCGTCGCCGCGGCGGCCGAGCAAGACCCGGACGAGCCGGGATATGTGCCGAATACGCCGTGGAACCTGCTGGTTCGGAACCCGAATGTGACGATTCATTACCGGGGGATGAATAATATAGTGTACGTGCAGATTCGGGCCGGGGCGGCTCCGGGCGGCACGTATACGGCGGCGACTCTGCCGGAGGGGTTCAGGCCGGCGGCGGTTTCCGGCACGGCCAATCTGATATCGTTTCAGACGCAGAATTCGGGGCGCTGGACGGTGCATACCAACGGGGAGATTGTTTGCGACAACGGGGGCGGGACTTGTTTTTGCTTCAGCACAATCAGCTAAAGCTGAGATTTAAGATTTAAGAGATAAGATTGGGGGGGATTTGATGGCTTTGGTTTTGATGGTGGCGGGGGCGGCGGTTTTGGATTATGTGACCGGGGTGCTGGCCGCCGCGAAGCATGGGCTGCTGAACAGCGCGGCCGGGTTGAGGGGGATTTACCGGAAGCTCGCGCTTTTTTGCGCGCTGGCGCTTGGGTTTTTTCTGGACGCCGCCGTGCCGCTGCTGGCGGCGCACGGGCTTTCGGGGGAGTTTACGGTCAGCCTGCCGTTTGGGCTGCTGATTGCGGCGTGGGTGATGCTCAGTGAGTGTGTCAGTGTGCTGGAAAATCTGGCGCGGTGCGGGGTGAAGCTGCCGGGTGTGGTGGCGAGGGTGCTGAAAATCGCGCGGGAACGCGTGGACGGGGGGGAGGTAGGAGAGAGGAGAGAGAAGATGAAAGATGAAAGAGAAAGAGAAAGAGACGGAGAAAGAGGGGGAGACTTATGGTAAACATTATTCAGGACTTGATTCCGCAGGGGCGGCGCAACAGGCCGGGCAGGGTGAACGCGGCGACGCATATTACCATCCATAACACCGGGAACACGGCGCGGACGGCGACGGCGCGGAATCACGCCGCATACTTAAAAGCCGGGGCGGCGGACGTGCCGGTGAGCTGGCATTACACGGTGGACGACAAAGAGGTCATTCAGCACCTGCCGGATCATGAACTTGGCTACCACGCGGGCAGCAGGGGCAACCCGGTGAGCATCGGGATTGAGATTTGCATGAACGACGGCGGCGATTTGCTCAAGGCGACGGACAGCGCCGCCGAGCTGACCGCTTGGCTGTGCGGGACGCACGGGATTCCCGTGGAAAACGTGGTGCAGCATAACCACTGGGACGGGAAAAATTGCCCGCAGCTTCTGCGGGCCGGCAAGCCTTACGGCTGGCTCACCTTCCTAGAAAAGGTGCGCGGCCCCGCCCCCCAGCCGCCCGCGCCCCCCGAGCCGCCTCCCTCGGACACCCCCTCCGCATGGGCCGCCGACGCGTGCGCCCGCGCCGTCGAAAGCGGGCTGATTGCCGGGGACGGAAAAGGCTGGTTCGGCTGGCGGGAGCCGGTGACATTGGAGCGGCTTCTGGTGATTTTGGAGAAGTCGCGGGGGTGAGGGCGGTTGTCCTTACGGGGTTTTTTGTGAAAAAAACCCCTTGACAGGGGTTTTGGGGTTGTGGTATGATGTGGGTACGGAAGAAGACCCGCCGCCGGAGGCGGCCTACGACCTCAAGGTAAAGCTAAAAGCTCCCCAGTCAGTTGTGAGCTGTCGGCGGGGAGCTTTTCGCTTTTCTGCGTCTTCGGTCGTCTATGTACTTCGCGCAGCGGCGGATTTCCGCCATGAATAAGCGCGTTTCTTTCAACAGTTGAATCAGCTTCATAAGCTAGCGACCTCCTTTCCACGCTTCGCGGTTTGCGCAGAATCCGCTCGGCGTTCGTTCCGAGAACAGGGAGAAAAAGAGGCGGCAGGCACACCCCCGGCAGGGGTTCTTCCGTACGAGCGGCGGGCTTAGGCCCGCCGTTTGGCATTGTATCATACGGTGGTGGATTTTGTCAAGGAAATTTTGACATTTTTGTTTTTTTGTGGGGGATGTTGTCCCGTGTGGGGGTTGATTTGTTGGGGTGGGTATGGTATGATATAGGTGGAAGACGGAGGAAAGGGGTTTGGTTATGAGGTCTTGCGTATTCGGCGGTATGGGAACGGAGCGGAAGCGGGTCTTTGTTGTGGACGACAGCGACGCTTCTCTGGTGATGGCCGCGTCGGCGCTGGGCTCGGATTATGATGTGCTGACCATGCCGTCGGCGGAGAAAATGTTTTCGCTTTTGGAGCAAATCCGGCCGGACTTGATTTTGTTGGACATTGATATGCCCGATATGGACGGAATCGCGGCGATGGCGAAGCTGAGGGAAAACCCGGAATGGGCCGATATGCCGGTGATATTCATCACGGGCGTCACCGACGATGAGGTGTTATCCCGCGCGATGGGGGCGGGCGCGATTGAGGTCATTATGAAGCCCTTCGCGCCGTCAATCCTTTACAGCCGCGTGAAGTATTGCTTATAGATGGTATCGTTTGACGAGGCCGCCGCTATGCTGGATGAAATCGCCGAGGAGATACCGGAGGCGTTTTATGCCGAGCTTAACGGCGGCGTCTGCTTTCTGCCGAAAACCGTGAGGGATTCCGGCCGCGGCAAGGGACGGACGGTGTATATCTTAGGCGAGTATATCAACGATATTGCCCTTGGAAACTACATCAACATCTACTACGGCTCGATTAAAAATTGCTACCCGGAGATGACGCCCGCGGAGTGGCGTGCCGAGCTGAAAGCCACGCTGGTGCATGAGTTTACCCATCACGTGGAATGGCTGGCGGGCGAACGCGGGCTGGAAATCAAGGACGAACTAAAAATGGAGGAATATGGATTATGAACGAAACCGTCAAGACCATCATGGAGCGCTATTCCTGCCGGGATTTTTCGGCGGCGCCGCTCAGCGAAGCGCAAATCAAGACGCTGATTGAGGCGGCCCTCGCCTCGCCCAGCGCGATGAACCGCCAGCCGTGGCATGTGATTATGGTTACCGACAAGGCGCTGATTGACGAGATGGACGCCGAGAGCATGAGCATCCTTGCCGCCGCCGAGGACAAGAGCGGTTATGAGCGGATTAAGGCGCGGGGCGGAAAGGTGTTTTACAACGCGCCCTGTATGCTGATGGCGGCGTCGGACGGCTCCGATTACGCCGAAATGGACTGCGGCATCCTCAGCCAAAACGTCTCCCTCGCCGCGCACGCCCTTGGTCTGGGCAGCGTTATCTGCGGCATGGCGCGTATCCCGCTGAACGGGCCGCGCGGGGATGAATTTATGAAAAAGATGCGCTTTCCCGACGGCTACGGGTTCGGCATCGCGGTTTTGATTGGCACGGCAAACAGCGGCAAGGCGCCGCATGAATTGGATACGGGAAAGGTAACGTACATTCAATGAGGGACCTAATCAACTGCATCGCGCACAATTCCAGCGAGGGCAACCTGTTAATCGGAACCGAAAGGGCCGCCCTTTTTGACTGCGGCATGGCGTTCTGCGCCGCCGAAACCCTCCGAAGTGTGAGACAGGCGCTTGGAGACAGGCCGCTGGACTATATTTTGATGACGCACACCCATTACGACCACATCGGCGCGCTGCCGTTTTTCCGGCGCGAATGGCCGGATTTACAGGCCGTGACGACCCAAACCGGCGCGGACGTCCTGCTCAAGGACACGCCGCGCAGGGTTATCCGCGAGCTGTCGGCTGTCGCCGCCGAACGGGAGACGCGCTGCGGTTCCCACGGCGAGGCTCTTGACATAACGGACTACAGCGACGACGCGTTCCGCGCCGAGGTCGTCGTCAAGGAGGGGGACATCATCCCGCTGGGCGGGGTGTCGGCCGAGGTCATCGAAACGCCGGGGCATACGCGGGATTCGCTCAGTTATTACATCCCGGAGCTTGAACTGCTGCTGATAAACGAAACGCCCGGGGTGCTGATGCCGGACGGGACGGTCTATCCCTGCTACCTCACAAGCTATGCCGACACCGTCCGCTCCATTGAAAAATGCCGCGCCAAGCCCTATCGTCGGCTGGCGCTGCCCCACCGCGGGGTGGTGAGTAAGGCGGACGCGGACGGGTTTTTTGACAAGGCGCTGGCCGCCAACGCCGCCTGCCTGAATTTCATCGGCGGCATGGCGGACAGGGGCTTGGGCTTGGAGGAAATGCTGGAGCTGTTTTACGAGCGGTACGCCAGCGATATTCTGCTGACCTACCAGCCCAAAGAGGCATTCTTCGCCAACGCCCGCGCCACCGTCGCCGCGACGCTGCGGGAGCGCGGGGGCTGACGGGGGGATAGCGAAGAAAATTTATATTAGGCAAGGTGAGAATAATAAAATATGCGGCAACATCAATAACAATAATTAGAATAATAGGTTCTATTTTTCTATTAGCCATAAGACCTCTGTCCATTCTTTTTTATGCCGTATATTTTATATGCGGCATAAGCGATATATTAGATGGGTATATTGCGAGAAAAACTAATACAGCCAGCAAAATTGGGGCAGTTCTGGACAGTATTGCTGACTTTGTCTTAGTGACTGTTATGTTAGTTATTTTCATCCCCATAGTATCATGGGAGTTGTGGGTGCTCTATTGGATTGTGGCAATTGCTATCGTTAGGCTTGTAACGTTGGGAATCGGATTTGTAAAATATCATACGGTTGCTTTTTTGCATACTTATGCGAATAAAGCCACAGGAATAGCGCTGTTTTGTTTTCCATTATTTTATCATATTACAGATTCGATGATTACTGCAATAATCTTATGCAGTATAGCGAGTTTATCGGCAGTAGAAGAAATAATAATAAATCTTAAGGAAAAGAACCTAAACAGAAATATTCGTGGTTTGTTCTACAAATAAGCATTTTCTACGTTTATAGAATAAGCCAACGCCCGCGCCACCGTCGCCGCGACGCTGCGGGAATGGCAGGAGAATTGATATCATACGGAGGTCAACAGTCATGTTAAAGAAAATTCTCAAAAGAACGGGAATAGGCGTTGCAGTACTTCTCGGCGTTGTTATTTCTTTTCTTTTGATACTTGCAATAGTTCATAAAATATTGCTTGCCGCCGAACGAGGGGAAATACTCCCGAACGGGCAGTTGGTCGTAGTGAACGGGCGTTCAATGCACGTTTATATAGAGGGCGATAATGAAAACGCTCCGCTTTTGGTTTTTATGTCCGGCGGAGGAACATCTGCGCCTGCTTATGATTTTAAGCCGTTATATTCGCTTTTGTCGGACGGGTACAAAATTGCCGTTGTTGAGAAAATCGGATATGGTTATTCGGAAACAGCCGATATTCCAAGAGATATTGACACTATATTGTCGGAAACGAGGGCGGCTCTGGCGGCTGTCGGCGTAAGCAGCCCGTATGTTTTGGTTCCTCATTCTATGTCGGGGCTTGAGGCGTTGCGTTGGGCGCAATTATATCCCGATGAGGTTGCGGGAGTCATCGGTGTTGATATGGCAGTACCCTCCGTTTATGTTGATGGCGTTGTGAAGGTTCCGCGTTTTCAGCTTACGGTTATGTCTGTGTTGGCTCAAGTGGGTATACAGCGTTTTCTTCCCGTAAGCGATTTGTCGCTGACAGCAGACGAGCATAGGCAGGCAAAGCTCCTGCTATATCGCAATACGCTAAACAAAACATTTAGCAACGAAGCGGAAAGCGTATTGGATAACGCAATGCTTGTAAAAGACGGAGGTATTCCTGATATTCCCATTCTCCTCCTCGTTTCTGACGGCAAGGAAATCAGCGAAAACTGGATAACGTATCAAGAAGAATTTGCGGAGAAAAGCAACGCAAAAATGGAGCGTTTTGACTGCGGGCATTATATTCATCAACACGAGCCTGAACGAATTGCGGATTTATTCCGTGGCTTTATGTCAGATTTTTCAGAATAACAATAGGATAAGCCAACGCCCGCGCCACTGTCGCGACAACGCTGCGGGAGAATTTATATTAGGGGGTGTTGAAATGGTTACACGTCAGCATTTAGCAAACATAGCAAAAATTGAAGCACAGCGTTGTTTTCATGGTGCGGTTATGCAAACGGAACCTAACATTCATCCAATTATAGAACCATTCCCAAAATGGAATCTTAATGAAGCTGATGGTATGTGGTGTGCTGCATTTGTTTATTATTGCTGTATAAAAGCAGGTTTTATTATTCCGATTAGACCAAAAGAATGTAAATCGTGTAATCTTGCGGGTTGCGGGGCTTGGGAAGAATGGGCTATGGCAGACGAAAACATAATTTATTCCCACGCAAGTAAAGAAGAATTCTTACCGGAAGTCGGAGATATTGTGTTATTTGATAAAGTATTTATTGATGCAGAACATGACCATATTGGAATTGTTATTGAAAATAAAAGTAAATCAATCGTTGTGGCGGAAGGAAATATCAATAATGTTTCAGGTATCATTGAGCGCAATAAAGACGCACATATCAGAGCCTATATAAGACTTCCTGATAATTATGTTAAACAATATTGAGCATAGGATTTTTGAGTATGAGGAGGTCTCCCATGATTGAGTTACCCGAAACCTACGTTTTATCGGAGCAAATCAACCAAACCCTTGTCGGCAAAACTGTCAAGAACGCAACAGCCGACGCGCATAAACACGCTTTTTCGTGGTATACAGGCGACCCGGCAGAGTACAACGCAAAACTGACGGGCAAAAAAATCACCGGAGCCAATCCCGGTACGGGCTACACCTGCGGCGGCAATACCGAGGTGTTGTGCGAGGATATGCTGCTGGTGCTGAGTACGCCGGTCAAATACCATGCCCCCGGTGAGAAACTGCCGAAATCTCACCAGTTATTGCTCGAATTTGACGATGGCTCTCATATGAGCTGTACGGTGCAAATGTGGGGCGCGATGTTCTGCTTTCCGGCGGATGAAGACGGTATGCCCGAAAATTATACCGTTAAAAAATGTCCGACGCCGTATGAGGACGCTTTTGATAAAGCCTATTTCGACAGTCTGCGGAGCGGGTTGAAACCCAACCTAAGCGTTAAAGCCTTTCTCGCCACCGAACAGCGGATTCCGGGCTTCGGCAACGGTGTTTTGCATGACACCCTTTGGAACGCCCGCATACACCCCAAGCGAAAATTGGAATCTCTAACCGACAAGGACATGGAAAACTTGTTTAACAGCGTCAAATCAACGCTGAAAGAAATGCGGGACGGCGGCGGGCGCGATACCGAGCGCGACCTGTTCGGCAAATCGGGCGGGTACCGCACCATCCTATCGAGCAAGACGCTTATATTCCCTTGCCGCGCTTGCGGCGGCAGGTTGATACGGCAGGCGTATTTAGGCGGGAATATTTATTTTTGCCCGGTGTGTCAGCCGCTAAGTTAAGGAGGCATATTACAGCACTTGAAATATGATGGTTGACAGGGATATAAGGATAGCGCAGAAAATCTATATTAGGCGAGGTTGCTATGATGACCATTGAAAAAATAATCGACTATTTATCGGAGCATATCTCCGACCCTGTGCCTAAATATATACTCATAAAAGAAATACATAAAAAAGCCCCGTCTTCGCCGGAATATGTAAGCGCATACGACGATATGACGCAATCAAAATGGTATCGCGAGCTTGCCGGCGAACAATGGGAAGACGGGTCTTGGGGAAGATTTCATTCGCAGGATTCAAAAGCTGTAAAAAAGCAGAAATTTGTGACGACTGAAGCCGCGCTCCGTCGGGCGCGGGCGTTGAGCGTTTCAAAGGACGACCCGATGATTGCAAAATGTATCACAAAAATGGAGCGGTATGTACGTGAAGAAGACACTTGGACGGATAAAATCGAAAAACACAAAGACAATGGGAAAGGCCATTTGTTCTGCCGTCCTTTTATGACGGCGGCGTACATAAATATGTTTGACCCTGAAAATCCCGCAATAAAACCGTTGCGGTATGTTGTGGCGGAAACCCTGAAAACAGCGTTCGAGACCGGCGATTTTGATGAAGATTTTTGGAATCAAAAACAGCGGGAATACCATGTGCCGGGCGTTGTAAGACCGGGAACCTTATACGGCTCAATGCTGCTGCAAAATACCGATGACATAGATGATATTTTACAGCGGCATTGGCTGGACTATGTTTGGAACCAAAGCGGAGGGATGTACTATGTTTCAAGCGTATCGCCTGCCGATAAGCAAAGCATGGAAGACGGGCGATTTGCCCAATGGCTCAGCATTCTTGAAGTGTTAAGCGGGTTTTCACTTTTTGCTGATTATATGAAAGAAGACGCGCTTCCGCATTTGCTTAACGAAGCTGACCGATTTATAACGGGAAATGCTGCCTGCAATCTTATCTGCCGCTATTCGGACAGTTCTCGTGATAAAAATAAACATAAAACAGATTTGATATTACGCATTGCAAGGTTGCTTGTAAAGTGCACGAAAGGCGAGGGATAAAAATGGAATTATTCAGTTCCAGCGCCCGCGCCGTCAAGGCAACGCCGGGGGTGGGAGGTCGCGCAGGGAGTGTTCGGCCATTGTTTCATCTAAATCCTTGACAATTTTGCCGTCTATGTGGCCTTTTTCAGCCATGCCGAATAAAATCGGCATGGTTTCTTCGTGGCTGCGCGCCGGGTGATACGGGCGTTCCTCGCTGACGGCCTGATAGATGTCGAGACAGGCCAGAAGACGGGAGTTGAAGTCAAGCTCGGCGCCGCGTCTGCCCAAGGGATAGCCCGTGCCGTCGAGCTTTTCGTGATGCTCGGCCGCCCAAAAGCGGATTTTTCCAAGGCCCTCAACCTCGCCGAGCCAATCGTATGTATAGCGTACGTGTTCCATGATAATCCGGTATTCGTCCTTGTTCAGCCTGCCCGGCTTTTCCAGCACTTCGGTGGGCGTGGCGATTTTGCCTATATCGTGCAGGGCCGCCGCCAGATACAGTTGCATCCGCTCCTCCCCCGTATAGCCGTAAACGCCGCCCATCAGCCACGCGCGGCTGGCGATTTGGTCGGTGTGCTTGCGCGTGTATTTCGACTTGCAGTCAATGATATGGGCGATGAATCTGGCGAGCCGCAGCACACATTCGTCCCCCATTTGCGCTTTCCACGGCGGGAACAGCCGCCGCACGGTGGCGCGGATGTTTTCGTCGCGAAGGCTTTCCAGCGTTTCGCCGTCCAATACCTCCAGCAGGGTTTCCACGGCGCTTGTGGTGGCAAACGAGCCTATGCGGGCGGCTATCCTGTCCCGCACGGCGTTCAGCCCGTCCGGCGGCACCCTTTGCAGATGGTAGGAGACGTCGGCGATGTCGGCGGCGCCAATCAGCGCGGCTTCATGGGGAAACCTGCGCACGCGGAAGGGGCCTCTCCTGTTTTCGCAGGAATGGTGGTGCCGAATATAGCCGTGTACGCTTCGGGTAAAGGGCAGCCACTCGACATTGCGCTGCCCGGCTTCGCAGTGCAGCCGTAAATCTATCGTTTGATAGATTGACTCTCTTTGGGCCAAAACATGCTCCGTCAGCGCGTTGTCGTGAAACAGCGCGCAGGTTATCAGCGCCGAGAGCGCGTCGTCGTCATATCCAGAGGCTTGTCCCATCTTCGCGCACAGCGCCGCCACGCGCAGGCTATGATACCGGCTCGCGCCCGCCAGCTCTGCCTCGATGATATCAAACGCCTTGGAAAACATGATGCACAAGGAATCCATTGCCAGTTCCATATTCATTACCTCCGTATCAATATACCTTTCATCATTTCATTATGGATTTGATAAACCTGCGCTTTTTCGTCCTCCGTGCAGCCAATCAAGATTTTCATCTCTGAATCCCGCTTCGCCAAGTCAACGGTACACATGATGGCGTCGATTTCCCCGGCGGGGCCGGAGCCGCGCCAGACGTCGATGCCGCCGCCGTCCGGCGACGTCGAGTCTTTGAGATAGCCGTAATCCAGCGGATAGATAAAGTTCGGGTAGCGAGGATGGACGCTGCCCTTCGGCCTGTCGATGACGATTTCTGATTCGGCGACGAGGGTATCGAGCGTTTGCCAGAAGGGTTCGTTGGTCATATTCAAAAACGGCTTATCGCAGAAGCGGAACAGCTCGTCCAGATACGGATAGGCTTCGTCCGGCATGAAAACGCCCTCGTCAACCATTTGCCGTATCATTTCCCGGCTTGCCCACATCGCGCCGCAGGTTTCGTCCGGCTGGAATACGACCGCCGACAGGTCAATCTCTTGACGGAACAGCCATACGTCATAATGCGCGCCGCCGCTGTCATTTGTGTGCGGGGAATGATACCGCTTGAACAGCCGCCCGTTTTTCGGGTCAAGCGCGACGCCGATTTCCTCGCTTGTTTCCTTCAGCGCCGTGGTCAAGCTGTCGTCGCCCGCGACGGCGCTTCCCCCGGTCGTCTGCCACAGCCCCGCCCACCCGGTGATTCCGGGCGTGCGCTTTGAGATAAGAAAATGACCGTCACGGTTCATAATCCAAACATGAACCACAAGATGATAGTCCCCGGCGTTCATCGGCGTGCCGCGCTCGTGCAGACGCCCGGTTTTATGGCCGCTCGCGTCTAAAATGTCCCATAATTCAGCCATGTCTATCCCTCCATTCGTTTCAGCCATCCATGCCCGTCCGGGTTCATCGTTTTCAGTGCGCCGCGCAGCCATGCTTTGCGCTCATCGTCCAACAGTGGCAGGGAAATATCAAAGTCATGCCGGTAATCGGGGTTTTCGAGCGCCGTGGATTTATACAGCAGGGCGATTTCCGGCGCGAGATAAGGGATTTCGCCGCTGTACAGCAGCGCTTTATCCATCGCCCTGCTCACGTCATGGCTGCGGGCGTAGAAAAACCGATTGTTCTCCCGCCGGTTGAAGAGAAACTCTATAAAATCCAATTCCGTCTGGATAAACGCCCTGTCCTCCGCCTGATACATCCCGCCGCCAAGCGGCTTTATGGACAGGCACCATTCGGTCTCCATGCTTTTCAGGCAGAAAAGATTGCGCTTGACTTTCTTCTGCGACGCGATATCGGCAATATGATGGATGACCCCGCCGCCGCAGGGTTCAAAAACAACCCATCCCTGCCCGAACATGAACCGGATGACGGCGTCCCTGTCCTCCCAATACACCGCCGCGTCCAAGTCCTTGTGCGGTCTTGTCTGCCGCCCGATGAACAGGTCTATGGCGTGACCGCCGCATACGGCGTAGTCCGCCCCGGCAGGCCGGAGAAACTCATGCAGTTGCGACAGCAATGTATCGCTCATACGTCAACCCCCTCAAACCATAATTCGTCGTCCCCGACGCCGCATACCTCCATATCCACGCGCCCGTCGGGCAGGAACGCCGCGCCTTCGGCTTCCAGCAGCATCCGCCGGATTTCGGCATGGCCGCCGCCCGTAATCGCGCCGTCCGCCATGACCACCCTCTGCCACGGCAAATGCTCCGGGCAGAGCCGCATCGCCCGCCCCACTTCCCGCGACGAACGGGGACGCCCGAGCAGCCGCGCGATTTGCCCGTAAGACACGACCTTGCCGTGCGGAACCTGCGCCACCACGGCGTAGACTTGCTGATAAAATGGGTTCATTTCGCCGCGCTCCATTCCTCTATCAGTTGTTCTATCGTTTGCTGCCGCTTGTCCCGCTCCTTCTGAACCGCTTTGTTCGCCACATGATACAAAGCCCTGTTCAATCTCCATTTTTCAATACTTCTATCGCGCCCGCCGCCGAATAACGCGAACGCCGTCGCTCCCATTACATAAACGCATGACACCTCATCAATCGCCGCGCCGTCTATAAACTGTTCGGGTGAATACCATTCACAATCCGTGTTCCAATGGCAGGAACCTCCCTCATACCAGCCTTTTGAATAAAAATCTATATCGCAAATAACAGTTTTTTTATTTTTGGCGTCCCACATAATGTGATCTTCATAAAAATCAAGCGCACAATACTCTTTTTCTGCCATGTATGCGTGGAAAGTAAGGATTTCTTCAAAAATATCAAGATGTGTTTCCAATGGCAAGCCCTTAAACGCTTGCCCGCCGTCCGGCGTCCACATATGAACAGCGTCCACCCACTCAAATATCACAGCATACCCATTTCCGATTTCCTCGTCCTTTATCAGCTTGATTAAGTTTGGATGCGCCAAATCCCGATACGCGGGAACAGCGCGCTTTAACCGTTCAATCGCGTCCTGCGGAGCCCCTGAATAATTCTCAGTCGGCGCTCCCGCGAATTTAACGAAATACCGCTTTTCGCCGTCAGTTATGCCAAAGCAGATGTTACCGGAGCCTTGATGGTCAAAGACCTTGAACACCTTGCCGTACTTGCTGAGGAATGAAAAATCGAAAGGTGATTTGAGTTTGTATGGCACGCCGTCTATCCATTGAATATAAAAGTCTTTGAGATACCATGTAGGGACGGGGTTTATAAACCCATCAAACCACTCGACAATGTCTTGCGCATGGCGAATGGATGTGTCGATTTGTTCTTGTTCTCCGGTATTAACCGACCACGGAATATTATGAAAACACCCCTGCGCTAAATAAAACTTCAACAAAGACCAAAAGTCATCCAGTGCATCATCGCCAAAATAGCCCTTAATTTGACCCGTGGCAAAATGTTTGCTCTTGTCCACCGACCAACGGATGGATTCAAAATCCTGCCACGGATCACCGTAGCTATAATCAAAATCAATTATCCGAACAGAGCCGTTTTCCAACATCATATTACTCGTTGAAAAATCCCCATGCTGGAAAGTTTGCGGGCGGGATTCTACAAGAGATATGTTTTTTGTTACATATTCAATCACAGCTTGGTCATTTGGAAAGCGAACACCACAATTTCGATAATTCTCCATCATATGCGTTGTGCCTGTAGTAACGCGGGATGCCCAACTTTCAGCGGTAGTTGGCGCGGGTAGTGAATGGATTTTTCGCAAGGCTTCTCCTGCTTGTAACCCTAAAACATATTGCTCCGTTTCGGAAAGCAACGGCAGAACCGCGTCCAAATCTTCGCCGTCAATCCAGCTTTGAAGCGAATAAACTCCGTCCGCGCAAGTGCCGAACTCTATAGGTAGGCACATGGGAATACCGAGCGCAGCAACTTGTTCGAGCATATTGAATAACGCCTTTCGAGTTTCGTACCGCTCAATCGGCGAAATGCGAAGCAGATATTTTTCTCCGTCGGTATTGGTGACGCAGTATTTTTTGTCCTCCGACCAGCCTTTGGTGATAGGTTCGATTTTTGCAAACGTGCCGTACTTGCTGAGGAACGAAAAATCAAACGGTGATTTTAACTTGAACGGTACGCCGTCTATGTACTGGATATAAAAGTCTTTTAGATACCATGTCGGCACGGGGTTATTCATATTGCCGAACCAACATAGAATATTTGCGATTTGCTTTTTTATAAAAATGACTTCACTTTCGCCGAATTTACGAGCCCAGTATAAACCACCAAGATGAGTGCTTGCAATATAAAACGCTTGAAACCTAAAAAAATCCAATGGCGGCTCACCGCCAAAATACCCGTGCAACTGTCCTGTGGCAAAATGCGGACTTGCTTCCGCATTGAATGTCATTCGGTTAAATTCTTCCCACGGGTCACCGAAGTCGTGGCGGTCGAAGTCGATGATTTTCAACTCTCCTTGTTCCATCATCATATTGCCGACATGATAATCGCCATGCTGAAAACATTGCGGACGATTTTTTAATAAATATCTATTATTTTGCACGAAAACATGTAAATGCTCTAAGCCATCAACCGCAAAACCTTCTTCTTCACATTTTTTATTAAGAGCAATATTTCTATCTATTTTTTTATTAAACCGTAACGCCCATTCTTCCTGTGTGTCCGGCGCGGGAATTGAGTGCATTTTTCTTAATATCTCACCGGATTTCAATCCTAAAACATATTGCTCCGTTTCGGAAAGCAACGGCAGAACCGCGTCCAAATCCTCGCCGTCAATCCAGCTTTGAAGCGAATAAACTCCGGCCGCGCAAGTGCCGAACTCTATCGGCAGGCACATGGAAATACCGAGCGCGGCAACCTGTTCGAGCATATTGAATAACGCCTTTCGAGTTTCGTATCGTTCGATCGGCGAAATGCGAAGCAGATATTTTTCTCCGTCGGTATTGGTGACGCAGTATTTTTTGTCCTCCGACCAACCTTTGGTGATAGGTTCGATTTTTGCAAACGTGCCGTAAGACGGTATGTCATGTAGATATAGCCACGCCAAGGCTTCCGTCAGGGCGGCGATATCCCGCTTTTGGATAAACTTGCGTTGATAATTGTCGTGCCGGCTTTCCGCAATCATTTTCAGCGCCGAGCCGAGGGGCTGCCACACAATCTCAGATTCTGCCGCAAGCTCGGCGTCCGACAGCTTCAAGCCTCCCGTATCTCCGGCAACCCGCGCTAGGTAATAGCTTCGTTCCTGTGTGAAATCATGCTCGGCGCGGTTTTCATAAACCATCCCCAGCTCGCCGATGATGTCACATTCACAGCCGGTTTCCTCCCGCACCTCACGTTTCACGGCGTCAATCAAGTCCTCGCCCGGCTCAACCCCGCCGCCCGGGAGTGTGTACAAATCATACCGGCCCATGTAAAAAAGCGCGATATGGCCGTCGCTGTTGAACAGCACCGCGTTGACCGCGATACGCGGCTCTGCCCGGGACAGCTTGTCCGACCCGGTGATGTCTTTGTCTGTAAGCGTAAGTATGGTTTTCATTTGCGCATAAACCTTTCTATTGTATTTGAGTATCCCGTCAACCCGCAGGCTTCGTCAGTGGCGTTTAGGTGTCAATTCTTGTCAGCTCGGTGATTGCCTTGTTGCGGTATACCAAGTCGTCTCTTGCGGTAAAGCCTTGTTTGTCCCAAAAGGCGTTGCCCTTCCCGTTTTTGCCGAAAACCACAAGGGCGGCCTTGTGGATGCCCTCGCGCTCAAGGGCGGCCATCGCGGCGTTTACAAGGGCGGCGCCGACGCCTTGCCGCTGCTCGTTTCCATCCACCGCCGTATGATGGATATAGCCCCTGCGCCCATCGTGCCCGCACAGAATGACGCCGATGATTTGACCGTCTTTTTCGGCGACAAGACAGGTGCTGGGGTTTCGGGCGAGGTATTTGGCAATCCCCTCTTTGGAATCGTCGAGGTTGTTCAGCCCCATGTTGGGCGTGTTCAGCCACAGGGCGTAGACTTGCCCGTAGTCGCCGATGGTCATTGTCCTGACGGTCATAACATATTCCCCTCCAGCCACCGCACGACTCCGTCCCCGTCGTTCGCGCCGCAGATGAAATCGGCGGCGGCTTTGCTGTCGCGTAGCCTCCGCCGTGCCGGTTAGTGTGTTCAATAACTTTCACAGACTAAAGGCGTTTATGACAAATTGATAGTTCTCATCAATACTTTTTGCCCCGTCAACCACAAATGCCGCATATCCTATCTCTTTTGCTTGACTTAATACTGATAATGCAAACAAGACATCTCGTTCCATCCAATTACTAAACGCCTTATCTTTGTCTGAACATAACGCCAGATAGTCTTTTACCCACAGCCGTTCTGAATAATGCCGAATTTGAAATTCTTTTGTAGGCACTAAACAAACATAATGTGCTTTATCAACACCAGCTTTATAAACCAAGGAAGGCAAAAATGCCGCTCCTTCTGTAATTATAGGCGTATTGGAATCCAGCTTATTAAGCCCGTTAATAAAGTATGGAAAGAGTTTTTCATATGTTAGCAATTCTTCTTCATTTAGTATTTTAGGCGCTCTTAACCATAGTTGGTCTAAAGACATTTCAGAAATATATTTTAGCCAATCATCTCCATCCACTCTGCCTTTTTCAATAAACTCCATGAGAAAATCGTCAGCTTTGTAGTATGGAAAACCATATTTATCGCTTATTTTTTCTGCTATCGTGCTTTTTCCGCAACATGGGGAACCGCCAATAAAATAAATTTCTCTCATTTACACACCCGCTAATATAAATCTTCAACTGGAAAGGCTTCCCGCATCACTGTCCCCTATAAAATATTTTATCACAGTATCTATGGAATTTCAATCTATTGCGGAAAACTCCCCGGCGATTTCGCTTTGTAATTTTCGCCGTCTCCGATGTAGGGGGCGCAGTCCTCTGCGCCCCGCGAACCCGTGTTGTGTCGTTGAGAAACGGGACGCTGAGGACAGCGTCCCCTACAAACGGTTACGTAACCAAATGACTTTTGCGTTTTCACATATTCCCCTCCAGCCACCGCACGACTCCGTCCTCGTCGTTCGCGCCGCAGATGAAATCGGCGGCGGCTTTGCTGTCGCGTAGCCTCCGCCGTGCCGGTGAGATTGCGCGTCATGGGAACGAGCGCGGTCACGCCTGATAGATAATTTGCCCTGTCTTAAAAACGTGCTTTACAAAGCCACTCTTGTCCTGCGTGGTATCAAGCAAGTGCGGCTCAATATCCCAACTGATGTCATAGGCTAAGTTCCAAAGCCTTGAAGATGTTTGACGCCAATCCCCGGAGAATCCGTCGAAAACAATACCCACGTCAATATCACTTTCCTCAGTCGGATTTCCTATTGCATGTGAGCCAAATAAAATAACGGCATGGGGTGAAAACTCTTTTTTTACGGCGTCAACATACCGTTCAACCGTACTTATAACTGCCCCTTTATCCAACATAGCATTTCCTCCGTTCCTGCAAGGATTGCAGCACATATATCACTGGAAAGACCTGCCACGGTTTGCTCCTTGTATTCTGGGTAACGCGCTTCTATATTCATAGGATTCAATTCTTTTAGAAAATTCTGCCGTTCCGGCGTCATTTTATGAAAAAGTCCGGCACGGTCAGCCAATTTCAACAGGTGATGTATTTTCGGCGGAATTTCCCCATATGCGCAATCACGGGCAATAACAGCTTTCAAGGCTTTTTCGATTGTCTGGTGGCACATAAAGCCGACATAAAGGAACCTTCCGCTATGGAACATAACTCTCGCCGTTTCAATATCATAGTCGGCTGTGTCCATCCAATATTTGACGTTTTCAATCATCCCGCATCACCGTCCCTACGAAATATTTTATCACAGTATCCGTGGAATTTCAATCTATTGCGGAAAACTCCCCGGCTTTTGCTCTTTCAAGCATTCCCCTCCAGCCACCGCACGACTCCGTCCTCGTCGTTCGCGCCGCAGATGAAATCGGCGGCGGCTTTGACTTGGGGGGCGGCGTTGGCTACGGCGATTTTTGTGTCGCAGGCGGCGAACATCGGTAGGTCGTTGAGGTTGTCGCCGAAGCCGACAACGCGCTCAAAACCGTATGTCTCCCGCAGGAAGTCCACGCCGCTCTGTTTGGACGCCTTGGCGCTGAACATTTCCAGATACCATAAGTCGGGGCTGTAAATGTCTTTATACATGGTCAGGTTGGTGCCGGGCAGGGCGGCGAGCGCGTCGTGGACGGGCTTGATGCGGTCGTGACCGTCGAGCAGGGTGAAATAGATGATAGGCTCCGGCGAAACGGATGAAAAGGCGGCTTGGCTGAAGGTTTTGTAATATCGCGCGACCCGCTCGTCCACAAAGTCGCGCAGCGGCTTTTGCTCTAGGGACTCATAATAGGTCGTCAGCGCCCCGTCTTTCAGCTCATACATAAAGCCCGTGACGCCGAACGCTTTCAGCGTCTCAATCACCGCCGCGACGGTCTCCGGCGGGAGGGTATGGATTTTCAGGTAGCGCTTTCGCTCCATGTCGTAGACCAACACGCCGTTCATCAGGACGAGCGGGATTTCCCACCGCACGCCGTCCAGTATCTTCCCGGCACTGGCAAGCGTCCGCGCCGTGGCGGCGGAGAAGCGAAGCCCGCCCGCAATCATCCTGTTCAACGCGGTTTTGGTGTATGCGGACAGCTCGGCGTCCTTGTTCAGCAGCGTGCCGTCAAGGTCGGATATGTACAGGGTTTTGCTCATGCTTGCGTCTCCTTCATCCATTCGTCTTTCAGCAGACGGTATTCCACCCGGTCCTTCAAACGCCCGTCGTGCCAGACATACGCCTTGCGCTCCGCTTCTTTAATCATGCCGCATTTCTGCATGACACGCTCCGAAGCGCGGTTCTCCGCGATACAACCCGTGCTGATTCGATATACGCCGTCTTCTTCAAACGCGAAGCGGAGAATCTCCCGCAAAGCCTCGGTCATATAGCCCTGCCCGTGGTATTCCGGCAATATAAAGTAGCCAGCCCCGACGTGCTTTCCGACGGGGGTGGTTTGCTCGGCGGTATAGCCGGCTGTGCCGACAAACGCGCCTGTCCCGAGGCACTCGACAGTAAAGAAATATTTAGTCCTGTCCGGGCTTTGCGCGTCGGCAACGGCGGCTTGAAGGTTTAAGCGGCTTTCTTCAAGCGAGCGGGTCATAATATCCTGCAAGAAAAACATGGTTTTCGCGTCAGACAACAGGCGATGCCAGCCGTCAATATCCGACGGCAGCGGGTCGCGGATAATCAGTCTGGCGGTTTGCATCCTGACAAAATTGCGGCTGCTCATAGAACGACGCTCCTTATTAGACTGTCGATGTGGAAAATGCTTATTTTGTGCGTCTGCTTATAAGACGAACTCAAATTCAATTTCGTGCAATGCCGGAATATTATCATCACCGATAAGCGGAATTGCCGGGATGAGTTTTCTTGAATAA